>BNJU01003289.1_pt1 | contig 150052 bp, 166 predicted proteins | sample 8539281 | NCBI WGS metagenome assembly BNJU01 (sample SAMD00202456, study PRJDB9452) | human saliva metagenome | isolation source: human saliva | place: Japan | reverse complement strand
AAATAGTTTATCCATCCTTCTGATTGTCAAAACATAAGAGATACATTTTTTATTATGATTCTATTGGAAGATATAGCATCAGATGATCAAACGCAATATAACGTTTACCAGCCCAAGTGATAATACCAATAGCATCGTTCAACGTACAGTTTCTCAACTCTTCGTGCTCAGAAACAGAGACTTTATACGACTTTCCTTCCTCATCTTTTACAGAGATAAAATCTGGTGTAATAGCTTCCAGACCAAGATAGAAAGTATAGGAATAAGCTTCAAAGTCATTTGTTACCTCCATTCCTTTTTCTGTTGGAGGATTCCAATCATCTTTTGCACGTGTCAATTGCATCGGACGAAACCACGACACATCCATCATAAACGACTCAAAAGCTATCTTCGTTGGTTTTTCTCCTCCCCAAAAAACAAAGTGTGGATAAGTAATATCATCCTTTGACAGCTTTTCATTGTTCAACCACTGCAAGACAGAACGGGGATGCTGCACACAGGCATAATCCTCGCCATTACTATAGAAACTTACCGTAAACTCTTGCTGATGCAGTTTACCAACCTCACCTTCCTTCTGAAAATAATGACTAAATAGATAGTTTGTCGCTAATTCTTCTACTTGCCAGTAGTCTGGACATTGCTCACTATGCTGCTCACTCAACCAATAACCATCAAGATCAGGATACAACTGGTCCCACTGAACACGCCGACCATTCTCTGCAATCTGCTCTGCACTTGCAAGAATTGACAGATTGCAAAGTATGTCAGCCGTAAGTTTTACCAACCGAATACGTGTCAGTTTCTCTTCCGAGTCTTTTAAAGCCTTATGAAAGAGTGTCATCCTTGGCGTTTGTACAAAAAGAATATTCCGATGACATACACGTAGAAAGAAGTTATAAACCTGCTCGTATTTTACCTTCATCTCCTTCGCATCCCCTTGTCGAGTATCAAAAGACAAAGGCAATGTGCCAAGCAACATCAACAACAAAACCGCAAGGCAATAAGTATCTTCTTCCTGCAAACGCAGAAGAAGTTCCCTCATCTTCGCATCTTGCTTATCTGTTATCTCATCATCAAAAACACAAACATTGATGATTTGCTCACAACATTCTATCCTCACACCCTCTTCTTCATCCTCATGCAAAGGCTTAAACCTCTCCATAAGCTTTGCTGCTTGTGCATAAGCATCTAACAACCCTTTAAGGATAATGCCCGTTTCGTCATACCACTCACGCTCCAACTCGTGAAATACGGCTCTGCGTAAAAAAAGCATCTTTTCCTCCAATACGACCAAAGGAATTATTTCCACTGCCCGATTTTCCTATATGTTTCCACAGCTCTTCACCACTATTATATAATAGTCTAAGGCGATACACAGCATTCAGCTTTGCCTTTATTGCCTCGTCTTCGGTATCAGTCTTGACAAACTTTTCACACGTCTTAGCCTCCTCAGTACTTAAGTTGATAGTCTTATCGTCTATATTCATATCTCTCATTCTTAGCTTTGTCATCTTCTATCTGCCTACAAATACTACACAGATACAAGTCCTGTCAAACGTTTTCTGTTATTAACACCACTTTTCACCCTCAATCTGTAAAGAAGATTCCGAAGTTCTTTCCTACAATTTTGAGTTCCCCTTTCTTCATATATTACTAAACGCAGCACTTAAGCTACTCTTCCGCAAAAATACAAATTAATTCCTTTGTGCCTCTCACAATTAAATATTTATTTTGCAAACAGAAACAAAAACCTAATAAATTATGAACAAAACAACATTTATCTTAACGATTAGTATTACATTACTCTGTAGCACTACCCTACTCACAACTACCAGTAAAATTGAGTCTTCTGTTCATAGAGGAGTAAATAGTTCCTACTTTTCAACTATGTTTTATTAACTTGTGATAGTACAACTCATTCCCTACAAAGAAGTTGCTTCCTTCACAACAAGACAGAGAATTATAATTTAAATCATCAAACTTATGATCAGAGGTTATATGACTTTCAGATGCGACAACTGCAACAACACTTTCCGTGCATTAGACATTGAGTATGGAGCAACTGCTATGTCAGTTCCAATGCCCTGCCCAAATTGCAACAGCCGCCACACTTACCCTCCTAACTGGCGTATTCTCGGCTTTTTATCCTTTCGGCAACAACCATGATCTTTATAAAAAGAATCTGGAAAAAGAATGGATAAAGAGGAAAACAAGTTTGATAGCCAATAGGCTAAAATGTGATAGCTTCCATTAGCTAAACCAGTAAACAAGCTTTCTACTGAACATATTTTACCAAGCAAATATATCGTAATTATATTCTTTAGAGTAGTATTAATATATACTTTTCATTGTGTTTTCTTTACTTTATTTCATTATTATTTTGCTATTTCCAATAAATTCCCTACATTTGTGCCATGTTTGGTGGGTACTTTACAAACCCCTCGCCATTCATTGCACAAAAACTTTGCAAACGAGGTTATTCGACCCGGTTAAATCTGGAAAATTCAACTAAGGAGTCGTCACTAATCGAGTTTAGGCAGGTTCTGTGCCCCTATCCTATATGGGGGCATGGACTGTCTTTACTTTATTTTGACTCCAAGGTGTTTTCCAGAACCGAACCGGATAAATAAAGATAAAGCGGGCCGTGTCCCTTTCTTCTTTATCCTCTCTGCATCATTACTAACATTTTAATAATTAGAAATTATGGAAATTATCTATTACGTCGAGAAGAAAAAAAGACAAAAAGACTTTTCTACGGCTGCTATGCTGTATGTTGCAAAAAGACTCACACAGGCTCCAAAGGTATTCTGTAACATCTCAAATATGGAGAAAAAGAAAAAAGCATAAGCCCACTAAAGGTTTATAGTTTTTCCCGAACAACTACACATAGAGTCTATTTTAGGGCTCTATGTGATAGTTTCACCTCTTACTGCTAATTGGATTGTACTTGAGAATGAAGAACAAATAGACTTTTTCAAACTCTTACAAACTAACAATCTTGAGACAGCCTTAAAAGTCTTTTTAAAAGGCAACCAAAAAGAATGCACATACCGTAGTAATTCAAATAGAAGCTAAGCAGTTTGAGAAGAAAGATGTAAGACCTGCAAACTATAGTGGGGTTATGCAATTTCATTTAACCAATGCATGCAATATGAGCTGTCCCCACTGCTATATGTATGCAGGAAAGAAGAAAGAAAAAGGAGTTAACTACAGAAGAAATCTATAAAGTAATAGATCTATTTAAAGAGAGTGGAGGTGAGCAAATAACATTCACAGGGGGAGAGGTTTGTATGAGAACAGATCTTCTTGATATCATCAAACACACGCATAGTTCAGGACTAAATGTAGAAGTTCTGACCAACGGAACTTTATGGAAAGAAGAAGACATTAAAGCTGTTAGTCCATATCTATCACGTGTTCAGATAAGTATTGATGGGATTAACGAAGAAGAAAACTCTAAAATCAGGGGTAAAGACAACTTCGAGAAGGCACTCAATACTGTTGATACATTTCTATCTTACGGTGTGCCAACAGATATTGGTATCACCCCTTGGTTTGACAAAACTCTAAAAAATAAGATACAAGGGTATGCAACCTTTGGAAAGGAACTTATAGAAAAATATAAAGATAAGCCTTTCGGAATCCGTTTCACAACAAGTTTATTAGATGGGCGAGAGATAAAATTTTCTTCACAAGAAAAACAAGAATATGAGACTATTACAGAATCCATATACAAATCTTGTATGGGTGAGGACGTTTTAGACTTAGCTTTCATTGATTTCCATACACACTTTTTGTTAGAAAACAATTGTGAATTTGGCAACCTGACAATAGAGTCAAATGGAAACGTATATTTCTGTCCTTCATTATCTATGCTCCCAACTTCTTTGAACATAAGAAGAAATTCTTTTGAAGAGATACTCTCTTTCTCAAAAGAAGCAAGTAGAATTTCATGTGTAGATAACTTGATACCTTGTAGAAATTGCGATTTGCGATACATCTGCGGTGGAGGATGTAGAATACAATATTTTAAAGACTTTCAGCAAGAGGAAGCTTTCAAGATAGTCAACCATCCACGCAGAAAATGTACAGCAGAATATAAGCAGAGTATATACAAACAAATGATAAGAACAAACGAAGCTCTATTTCAATAATAGAGTTATTATTAATAATAAAAAAATAGACAACTATGGGAAAAAAATTAAAGGTATGGAATACTCAGATACAAGGTATAATGAGTATGACGAGAAAAGAGTATTTTATTGATGATTGGGATAATTGGTTTACCGCAGACGAAGTATACGACAGAAAGAAAGAAATTAAATATTGGAATGAGGATTACGCCAATGAAGTGAGTGAAAATAATGGTGATGGTTTGGACTGGAGTGACTAATAAAAAAATATATCATGCCTAATAAAAAAATACTTTTTTTTACAAAAATGCTATCAAAGATATAGATAATAATAAACCTATTTGGTTTACTGACTCGTATACGAATCCTAATACAATAACTAAACATTTACTCAGTGAAGAAAAACAAGCATGACAGTAAAGACAAACTACCGAAAAACAGACTACGATGCTGACAAAGATAAGAACTTTACTATCGTCTTCCATTCAATATCATTAAATTGTTTCTGTGCTTGGATATCATGCCCAATAAACGATAAACATCGGACTACACAGAAAAATAATTATTAATTTGAAAGAGGAAAAATCTGCAATAAAAAAACATTGAAGTATACGTCATACGCTGTTAGTATATTCTCCTTTATATCAAAAAAATATTTTTGTGATATAAGGAGAATAACTATTGAAAATTATAATAAGAATCTTTATTGTATATTTTTTTTCAAACAGTAAATAATGGAACAAAATAATAATTCTATTACAACAATTGATCAAGCAAAAAGACCTAATAGGAAATCTACAGAATTCGACAAATTACATCGGTCAACAAATTCTTTCTGCTCAATTGCAGGTATTGACACAAATATCATCACCAGAACTCGTAGGAAGTTCTTTTGACATAATGCTTACAAATATCAAAGAAGTTCTATCCTCCTCTGAATCAGACTCTTTTTAAAGAAGTCTTTCGTAAGAACAGCATTTTACTCATACAGAACTATATTTTTCTTTATGAAAGCAAAAATTAGTCTTTATTCGTTCAGCGTTAGAGAAAGAAAAATGAAATTCTAATGAGAAAAAGTATGCTTTAATGAGAGATGCAACAAAAGGATTAGTTAAATGTTTCGAAGGGACCTTAGCAATGTCAGGAAATAAATGGATAGGAAATATCAAAATAGATATTACTGAAATATCCAGATACATGGAAGAGAAGGGTCTTATAGACCGTTTCTTTGATTGGCTCAATAGAAAAGAAATACAGAAACAGAATTATCAAAAAAAGTAAAGCTTTACAACTTGAATTTGACAAAAATCATGGGTGAACTCCTATCAAATTATACAGTTATCATAAATACATTGGGAATAGTACTTTGATTGCTGGAATAATAACAAGTTATAAAAAAAGAAATATTTGATAAACTGGATCCCAGTAAATCTTCAAGAGAAGGAAAAAGTAAGAAGAGTACATTCTGGTATAAAAAAAGCGATTTTATAGATTCGTTATCTATTAATGTAGGGTTAACAATACTAATATACCCATTAACCTTAATTGTGCGAGGTTACTTTGGTGTATATGGAAAAATATTTGGAGGAGAAGTTGAAATTTTTTTGAAAGTTGCTTAAATTGGGCACTCACCAAAGCATCCATTTATGCAATAGTTTATTTAGTTTGCAGTAGTATTCTGATTACACTTAAAAATAATAGGAGACTATTTCTTTAAATATAAACCTCTCGTAGTTGAAAAATAATAGGATTAATAAAGAAGTACAAGAAAAAAATTTGAAAGACTCTATAATGCCTTCGGAGCAGAACTTGAGACTTTGTAAGGCTTTTCAAAAATAAGATTAAATGCAAAAAAGTAGTTTTTGCTTCTCATTATTAACAGACTCTAATACAAGATATTCCACAGAAATAATCATAATCTTTCAATATGCATTAACTTTCGCTGAATTATATTTTTAAGATGAAAATAAAGGAAACTTTAAAAGAAAGAATCAACAAGACAGAGTCCTCACTTTTGACTTATTACGAGAATCCACAATTAAAAGCACGTGACGAGAAGATGGAAACTCTCATCTTTAATCGCCGAATGCTCCTTAACCAACTATTCAAACCAACAGATGAAAACTATCAGCTGTTAAAGAAATTCAACGAAACACTTAAAGAAGTAGTAATTAAAAACTATCAACAAAGTAAAGAGTTGTATTACAACACAAAGAAAATGTTGGCAGATAGTGGAAGTAGCTTGCAGTTTGAGGGTGTAGAATGTAAAATCTTCTTAGGAAAAGACAGACAATACTCGAAAAGTAATCCTTTTCAAGGAGAAGAATCAGAAATGATATGGGAGATTCTCAATGATGAAGGTTACAACGACATCTATTGCAAATATGGTTGCTGTATGAGTTTTAGCGGATATCATGGAGAGGAAGACAACAAGACAGAAATGGAACTCATGGGAATGCAAGATGCTGATGATTGTTGGAATGAAGGATTAGACAGAGAATGGAGTCACAACTTACACCTTCATCAGCACTTTCATAACCTATACGACCATACAAGCTTCAGCATCTTCGATTTCATTTATGTTAGGGACTTCTACACAAAGTTTGAACTAAAATTTAATCAGAATACTTAAACAAGAAGAAATGGAAAGAAAAGAGTTATGCATAATCTCCGACTCTGATATCCCATCGGGTTCTGGTGGAATCAACAGTGAAGGATATACGTACGGACAATTACGCCATCAACCGATTATTACAGAGATACTACAACGTATCACCCACCCTATTGCACGTCAAATGGCAGAGGATTGTAATGAACGCAACCGTAAAGATGGATTTACAATGTATAAGGTAGACGTAGAATACTGCTTTGAAGGACTACGAGTAGGACCAAAAGTAAAAATCCCTTCTAAAGATGAATTATTAGCTCTGTTAGGTAATCAACCCGTCAACGCAGCCTCTATCCGTAACATCACATATACGCTCATACGCGAAGAATTAGCACGGCTATACGGCACAACAGTACAGGAAGCTGCAGACATCATTGGCAACCAACTTGACTGCGCTCCTCACGAAGACATCTCTGGCTATATCTTTATGGTACCCAACTGGGCACATAAATGGTTCCGCCACAATGGGTATGTGTCAAGGATGTTAAAATAAAAACACATCAACTACCATAAAATAAAAACTCCCGATACATTAAGTACCGGGAGTTCTTTATTATAGAGATAAAATCTATCGGATTATTCAGCCTTTGCTTCTTCAGCAACGTTCTCAGCAGCCTCTGCAGGTGCATCAGCCTTCTTTGTAGAACGACGGCTACGACGAGTCTTCTTAGCTTCAGCCTTTGGAGACTTAGCCATATTCTCATTGTAGTCAACCAACTCAATAAATGCAATCTGAGCAGCGTCACCCTGACGAGTACCGAGCTTAATAACACGTGTATAACCGCCTGGACGATCAGCTACCTTAACTGAAATCTCCTTGAAGAGCTCAGTAACAGCCTCTTTGTTCTGAAGATAACGGAATACAACACGACGTGAGTTAGTTGTATCATTCTTAGAACGTGTGATCAGCGGCTCAACATACTTCTTAAGAGCCTTTGCCTTAGCAAGAGTCGTAGTGATTCTTTTGTGCTGAATCAAAGCAACTGCCAAGTTTGAAAGCAACGCAGCGCGGTGGTCAGCAGTACGACCCAAATGGTTGAATTTCTTATTATGTCTCATTTTGTTTAACTTATTGTGGATAAACCCGTCAACTTGTCTTTAGACAATACGTCAACTATTCTTTATCCAATTTATACTTTGTAATGTCGGTTCCAAACGACAGATTCAGACTCTCGAGCAAATCATCAAGCTCAGAAAGCGATTTCTTACCAAAGTTACGGAACTTCAAGAGATCCGTCTTGTTGTACTGTACGAGGTCGCCCAGTGTCTCTACATCAGCTGCCTTCAAGCAGTTGAGTGCACGAACACTCAAGTTGAGACTTGCGTCGGTCAACTTGGTCTTCAAGAGCTGGCGCATGTGCAGAACCTCCTCATCAAACTCCTGGTTGCCCTCCTGATCAGGATTCTCAAGAGTAATCTTCTCATCAGAGAACAACATGAAGTGATAAATAAGAATCTTTGCAGCCTCTTTCAGTGCATCCTTTGGGTGGATGGAACCATCGGTCGTAACTTCAACAACCAATTTGTCATAGTCGGTCTTCTGTTCAACACGATATGGCTCAACGGCATATTTTACGTTACGAATTGGGGTGTAGATGGAATCGATTGGGAGTACGTTTACATCAGTGCAGTATTCACGATTTTCCTCAGCAGGAACGTAACCACGTCCCTTGTTGATGGTCAAATCAATCTGCATAGAAGCCTTGGAGTCTAAATGACAAATCACCAAATCAGGGTTTAACACTTCAAATCCAGTCAGATACTTACCGATATCACCTGCTTTGAATTCGGTGGAATTCTCTACGGTGATACTAACTTTCTCATTCTCGAATTCTTCTACTACTTGCTTGAATCGAACTTGCTTGAGATTCAAGATGATGTTGGTAACATCTTCCTTTACACCTGGAACTGAAGAGAACTCGTGCTCAACACCAGCTATACGAATGGTATTGATTGCGAAGCCTTCCAGCGATGAAAGGAGGATGCGACGAAGAGCGTTACCAATGGTAACACCGAAGCCAGGCTCAAGTGGACGAAATTCGAACTTGCCGAAATGGTCATTGGCCTCCAGCATCACTACTTTATCAGGTTTTTGAAATGCTAATATCGCCATTAATTTAATGATTTTATTGTTTAGAGTACAACTCAACGATTAACTGCTCCTTAATGTTCTCTGGGATGTCAGCACGATCTGGACGATGAAGGAACTTACCGCACTTAGCGTTATCATCCCACTCAAGCCAAGGATACTTGCTGTGGTTAAGCCTGCCAAAGCAGCCTCAATAACCTCAAGTGACTTAGCCTTCTCGCGAACGCCAACAACATCACCAGCCTTTACCTGATAAGAAGCAATATTTACGACATTACCGTTAACAACAATATGCTTGTGGCTAACGAGCTGACGTGCTGCTGCACGAGTAGGAGCGATACCAAGACGGAACACTACGTTATCCAAACGACTCTCAAGGCTCTGAAGAAGAACCTCACCAGTGATACCGTCTGCCTTAGCAGCCTTGTCGAAAAGATTACGGAACTGACGCTCCAAAACGCCATAAGTGTATTTAGCCTTCTGCTTCTCTGCAAGCTGAGCACCATACTCAGATACCTTGCGACGACGATTATTGCCGTGCTGCCCTGGAGGGAAGTTTCTCTTAGCTAATACCTTATCTGCGCCGAAAATTGGCTCACCAAAACGGCGTGCAATTCGTGATTTTGGACCTATGTATCTTGCCATAATTAATATGAATTCTTTTAATTGTTATAAGATGTGATTATACACGACGACGCTTTGGAGGACGACAGCCATTGTGTGGCAACGGAGTAACGTCTACGATTTCAGTTACCTGAATACCTGCTGCGTTCACCGCACGAATAGCACTCTCACGACCATTACCTTGGACCCTTTACGTATGCCTTAACCTTACGAAGACCGAGATCAAAAGCTACTTTTGAACAATCTTCTGCTGCCATCTGAGCAGCGTAAGGTGTATTCTTCTTTGATCCACGGAATCCCATCTTACCAGCCGAAGACCAAGAGATAACCTGACCCTCGTTGTTAGCCAAAGATACAATGATGTTATTAAATGAGCTGTGCACGTGGAGCTGTCCCAACGCGTCAACTCTTACATTTCTTTTCTTAGATGTTGCTGATTTCTTTGCCATAATTAATTTCCTCCTTAGAATTACTTAGTAGCCTTCTTCTTATTAGCAACAGTCTTCTTCTTTCCCTTACGGGTACGAGCATTGTTCTTAGTACTCTGACCGCGAACAGGAAGACCATTACGATGTCTAACACCACGATAGCAACCTATATCCATGAGGCGCTTGATGTTCATCTGGATCTCAGAACGGAGATCACCTTCAACTTTGAATTCAGCACCGATAATTTCACGGATCTTGGCTGCCTGATCATCAGACCACTCGCTGACCTTAAGGTCACGGCTAATACCAGCCTTATCCAATATCTTTGCTGAACTACTTCGACCAATACCATAGATATAGGTCAATGCGATTTCGCCACGCTTATTCTGGGGCAAATCTACTCCAACAATTCTTATTGCCATTGTTTGATAATTAAAAAATTAATGTCATTTTGCGCTAAAAAGCACGCAAAGGTAAGCATAATTTACGAGAGAGCTTACCTCTTTACGCTTTTTTAACTTAACCCTGACGCATTTTAAACTTAGGGTTTTTCTTGTTAATAACGAACAGACGACCCTTACGACGAACTATCTTACAGTCAGCTGTACGCTTCTTTAATGATGCTCTTGTTTTCATATCTCTATGTTGTTTATTTGTATCTGAAAACGATTCGACCCTTAGTTAGGTCATATGGACTCATCTCAACCTTCACCTTATCACCAGGAAGAATTTTGATGTAGTGCATTCTCATCTTACCGGAAATATGAGCAGTGATATCTACACCATTCTCTAATTCTACGCGGAACATCGCATTTGAAAGCGCTTCGAGAATTGTTCCATCCTGCTCTATCGCAGTTTGCTTTGCCATAAACTAATTAAAATTTTGTCCTTCTAAATGTTCAACTTCCTCAAACGAAGATAAAATATCAGCCTTGCCAGCCCTTATGGCAATAGTATGCTCAAAGTGTGCTGCTGGACGATGATCACGTGTAACAATACTCCAACGATCTGGCAATAATCCAATTTCTCGATTACCCATTGTAACCATCGGTTCTATCGCAATACACATTCCTGCTTTGAGTAAAACGCCAGCTCCCCTCTTCCCGTAATTAGGAATTGAAGGATCTTCATGTATCTCTCGTCCAATACCATGTCCCGTTAACTCGCGAACAATACCATAACCTTGTGCTTGACAGTAGTCCTGAATAACATGACCAATGTCTCCAACATGATGACCAACTTCTGCTACTTCGATACCCTTATAAAGTGATTCCTTCGTTACTCGAAGCAAATTCATTATATCTTCACTTACTTCTCCAACACAGAAAGTATAACAACTATCACCATTGAAGCCATTAAGCAAAGCCCCACAATCAATTGAAATTATATCTCCATCCTTCAGTACAACATCTTCACTAGGAACACCATGTACGACGACATCATTAACAGACGCACATATACTTCCAGGGAAAGGTGTACCATAAGAACTTGGAAAACCTTTGAATGTAGGTATGGCACCATTGTCACAAATAAACTCTTCAGCTATTTTATCTAACTGGAGAGTTGAGACACCTGACTTAACATGACGACCAACTTCTGCCAGAGTTTTTACCTACCAGCAGGTTGGCCTCACGCATAAGTTCTATTTCATCTTCTGTCTTTAGAAATATATTCATTCCCTAAGATAAAGATTTAATAAGCAGCAACTCCAGTATTGCTACGTGTATGCCCAGAATTAAGCAGTCCATCATAATGGCGCATCATTAAATGTGACTCAATCTGCTGAAGTGTATCTATAACTACACCAACAAGAATCAACAATGACGTACCACCAAAGAACTGACCAAAAGCACTCTGAACATTCAAGAAACCAACTAATGCAGGCATAATAGCAATAAAAGCTATGAATAAAGAGCCAGGCCCTGTTATACGTGACATAACAGTGTCAATATAGTCAGCAGTATCCTTACCAGGTTTAACTCCTGGAATAAATCCATTGTTTCGCTTCATATCCTCAGCCATTTGAGTCGGATTCAATGTAATAGCTGTATAGAAATAAGTAAACAAAATGATAAGGACTACATAAACAATATTGTAAGCCAAACTCTTTGTATCCATAAGAGACTGGAGTACAGAACTACCATTGTCCGTTGAATATTGAACTATAGCCAAAGGAATAAACATTAAAGCCTGAGCAAAAATAATGGGCATTACATTGGCTGCAAATAGTTTCAATGGGATATACTGACGTGCTCCACCATATTGTTTATTTCCCACAACACGTTTAGCATATTGTACAGGAACCTTACGTGTACCTTGCACTAGTAGAATAGATGCACATACAACAGCATACAAGATAATCAGTTCGACGATAAACATAACTAAACCACCACTTGTAATTGCTGTAAATCTACTACTAACTTCTTGTATAAAGCTTGTGGTAGACGAGCAATGATACCAATCATAATAATAAGAGAGATACCATTTCCAACTCCCTTGTCTGTGATGCGCTCACCAAGCCATAATATGAACATAGACCCTGCTGCTAGTATTACAGTCGCAGGAATCATAAATGTAGTCCAATCAACACCTGTAGCAAGTGCTCCAGAGGCCTGCATCTTTAAGTTCATTAGGTAAGATGGTGCCTGAAACAATAGAATAACTACTGTCAGGACACGCGTATACCAATTAATTTTCTTATGACCACTCTCGCCTTCACGCTGCATCTTTTGGAAATAAGGAACAGCAACAGCTAGGAGCTGCATAACAATAGAAGCTGAGATATATGGCATAATTCCTAATGCGAAGATTGACGCATGGGAGAATGCACCACCGGAGAACATATCCAAAAGCGACATAAGACCGCCGGCTGTCTGCGACTGCAATTTCTCTAATAAGGCTGGATTGATACCTGGGAGTACTACAAACGAGCCGAATCGATAAATAGCTGTAAACAGAATCGTTATTAGAAGTCTCTGACGTAGGTCTTCAACTTTCCAACAGTTCTTCAGTGTCTCAATAAACTTTTTCATTAACTTAGATTATAGTTGTGTTACCACCTACTGCCTTAATAGCTTCTTCAGCAGTCTTAGAGAAAGCATTTGCTGAAACTTCCAACTTAGCCTTCAATTCGCCATTACCGAGAACCTTAACAAGTTCCTTACCATTGGTAAGGCCAGCAGCCTTAAGCTCCTCAACACCAATCTTAGTAAGATTGTTCTTCTCAGCAAGCGCCTGAAGAGTAGAAAGATTTACAGCGAAATATTCCTTGTGGTTGATGTTCTTGAAACCAGCCTTCGGTACACGACGCTGGAGAGGCATCTGACCACCCTCAAGCCAATCTTCTTCTTATAACCAGAACGTGACTTTGCACCCTTGTGACCACGAGTAGAAGTACCACCGAGTCCAGAACCTGGACCACGACCAATACGACGACGTGAATGTGTAGAGCCAACAGCTGGTTTCAAATTATTTAATTTCATAATTACTGTTTTCTTTAAAAGATTAATTAATCAATTACTGATACCAGGTGATGCACCTTACGGATCATACCGCGGCAGCTTGGAGTATCCTCTACCTCAACAACCTGAGAAATCTTACGAAGTCCCAATGCCTGCAAAGTTTCCTTCTGGTCCTTAGGAGCACCAATACGACTCTTAATCTGCTTAATCTTAATTGTTGCCATAATTTAATACCTCCTAAAATTAACCGTTAAATACTTTATCCATGCTGATACCACGCTCACCAGCGATTGTATATGCGTCACGCATATCAGCGAGAGCAGCGATAGTAGCCTTTACAAGGTTATGAGGGTTAGAAGAACCCTTTGACTTTGCAATCACGTCAGTAACACCTGCGCTCTCAAGAACAGCACGCATAGCACCACCGGCCTTCAAACCAGTACCGGCTGCAGCTGGCTTAAGGAGAACATGAGCACCGCTGAAACGAGCTTCTGCCTCATGAGGAACAGTACCCTTCAAAACAGGAACCTTAACAAGGTTCTTCTTTGCTGAATCTGTACCCTTCTGGATAGCAGCAGTAACCTCACCAGCCTTACCAAGACCCCAGCCAATAACGCCCTTACCGTCACCTACAACGACGATAGCTGCGAATGTGAAAGTACGACCACCCTTTGTAACCTTAGTTACACGGTTGATAGCAACCAAGCGATCTTTCAGTTCTACATCACTATTTACTTTTACTCTATTCATTGCCATAATCGTTTAGAATTTAAGTCCTCCCTCACGTGCAGCATCAGCCAAAGCCTGTACACGTCCGTGATAGAGATAACCGTTACGGTCAAAAACAACCTGCTCTACGCCAGCAGCCTTAGCATGCTCAGCAACAAGTGCACCTACCTTCTTAGCCTGATCAATCTTAGCCATCTTCTCAAGGCCAAGTGAAGAAGCAGAAGCGAGGGTTGTTCCTGTCAGATCGTTAATAACCTGTGCATAAATCTGCTTATTACTGCGGAAAACGCTCAAACGTGGGCGCTCAGCAGTACCGTTCACACTCTTACGAATGCGGAACTTTATCTTAATTCTTCTTTGTTCTTTCTTTGTTGTCATAATCGTAATGATGAATTAAAGTTACTTAGCTGCAGCTGTCTTACCAGACTTTCTGCGAATAACCTCACCCTGGAACAGGACACCCTTACCCTTGTAAGGCTCAGGCTTACGGAAAGAACGAATCTTTGCACAGATGAGACCAAGCAGCTGCTTGTCAGCTGATTCAAGAGTGATGATTGGATTCTGGTTACGCTCGCTCTTTGTCTCAACCTTAACTTCTGAAGGAAGCTGAATAAAGATTGGGTGAGTATAACCAAGAGAGAACTCTACCAAGTTGCCCTGGTTAGAAACACGATAACCTACACCAACAAGCTCCAATGTCTTTTTGTAACCCTCACTTACACCAACAACCATGTTGTTAACAAGTGAACGATAAAGACCATGGAAAGCCTGCTTCTGCTTGTAGTTTACTGGGCTATTCTCATCAATTTCAAATGTTACCTGACCGTCCTCGATGATAGTCTTAATAGAAGAATCTACCTTCTGAGAAAGTTCACCCTTAGGACCCTTTACTGTGACAACACCATTGTTAAGAGCAACTGTAACGCCAGCTGGAACACTAATTGGCAATTTTCCTATTCTTGACATATTCAATCCTCCAATTAATAAACATAGCAAAGAACCTCACCACCAATCTTCTCAGCAGCAGCCTCTTTGTCTGTCATTACACCTTTAGACGTGGAAAGAATTGCAATTCCAAGTCCGTTAATTACTCTCGGCATGTCTTTATAACCAGTATACTGGCGAAGACCTGGGGTAGAAACACGCTTCAACTTCTTGATAGCGCTCTGCTTTGTTACAGGGTCGTACTTCAATGCGACCTTGATTGAGCCTTGGGGACCATCCTCAATGAACTTGTAGTTCAAGATGTAACCCTTCTCGAAGAGAATCTTTGTAATAGACTTCTTCAAGTTAGACGCAGGAACATCAACAACACGGTGATGAGCCATGATTGCGTTTCTGAGTCTTGTCAGATAATCTGCTATTGGATCTGTCATAAAATATAAATGTTTAATTAATCGGGACTACCCCGACAATATTAAAAAATCGCTTGAAAGCGGATAATGAGCTGCAAAGATACAAAAATCTTTTTTTCACAATTCACTATCCGCGTCGATATATTTGTTTACCAGCTTGCCTTCTTTACACCTGGAATGAGTCCCTGAGATGCCATCTCACGGAACTGAATACGAGAGAGACCGAACTGACGAATGTATCCCTTTGGACGTCCAGTAATCTTACAACGATTGTGTAGACGAATGGGATTAGCATTCTTTGGAATAGACTGCAACTTACGAGCAGCCTCATAAGCCTCTTCAGGATCATTTGAAGTAGCGATAATCTTTTTCAGAGCTGCGCGTTTCTCAGCATAACGAGCTACAAGCTTTGCACGCTTTACCTCGCGAGCTTTCATTGATTCTTTTGCCATATCAATTAATCGTTTTTAGCATTCTTGAATGGAAGTCCGAAGCCCTTCAGCAAAGCATAACCTTCTTCATCAGTCTTAGCTGATGTTACAAAGGTAATGTTCATACCCTGGATGCGGTCAACCTGATCGATATTAATCTCTGGGAAAATAATCTGCTCGGTGATACCGAGAGTATAATTTCCACGACCATCGAACTTGCTCTCGATACCCTTGAAGTCACGGATACGTGGCAAAGATACGCGAACGAGTTTCTCGAGGAACTCATACATACGCTCACGACGCAGAGTTACCATAACGCCAATAGGCATCTTCTTACGCAACTTGAAGTTTGCAATATCCTTTTTAGAATATGTTGCAACAGCCTTCTGACCTGTGATAGAAGAAATCTCGTTCACTGCAACCTCGATAAGTTTCTTATCCTGAGTTGCATCACCAAGACCCTGATTGATAACAATCTTCTTCAAAACAGGAACCTGCATAGCTGAAGAATAGTTAAACTGCTTCTGCAAAGCAGGAGCAATCTGCTCCTTATACTGTTTCTTTAACTGAGCTGTATTCATTACTTAATTTCCTCCCCTGACTTTTTAGCGATACGCTTAACAGTCTTGCCTTCACGCTCAATCTTGATACGTGTAGCCTTACCGCTCTTCGGATCGATGAGACTTAAATTTGAGATATGAATTGCAGCCTCCTGCTTAATGATACCACCTTGTGGGTTAGCAGCAGAAGGTTTTGTGCTTTTAGAGACCATATTCAAGCCCTCTACAATAGCACGTTCCTTATCTGCGATGACCTTAAGCACCTTTCCAGTCTTGCCCTTATCTGCACCAGCAAGAACAATGACCTGATCGTCTTTCTTTATATGGAATTTGCCATTTTATTATTCTATTTAATAATTAAAGAACCTCAGGTGCCAAAGAAACGACCTTCATATTCACTGCACGCAGCTCACGAGCAACAGGACCGAAGATACGGCTACCACGAATTTCGCCTGCGTTGTTCAGTAATACACATGCATTATCATCGAAGCGGATGTATGAACCATCAGCACGACGAATCTCCTTCTTTGTGCGAACGATCAAAGCCTTTGATACTGCACCCTTTTTCAATTCACTTGATGGGATGACGTTTTGTACAGCAACTACGATAACGTCACCAACACTTGCGTAACGACGGCCAGTACCACCGAGTACACGAATGCACTTAGCTTCACGAGCACCGCTGTTATCACATACTGTAAGTTTTGATTCTGTCTGTATCATAATTACTTAGCTTTTTCTACGATTTGAACTAATCTCCATCTCTTTGTCTTAGAAAGAGGACGAGTCTCCATAATGAGAACTGTATCACCTACATTAGCCTCATTCTTCTCGTCATGAGCATGGTACTTCTTTGTCTTCTGGACAAACTTACCATAAATAGGGTGCTTCTCCTTGAACTTAGCTGCAATAACGATGGTTTTATCCATTTTGTTGCTGATAACGACACCCTGTCTTACTTTTCTTAAATTTCTTGTTTCCATCTGGACCATTGTTATTTATTAAGTTCTCTCTGAGAAAGTTCTGTTTTCATACGTGCAATATCACGACGAGCGGCCTTAATCTGAGATGGATTCTCAAGTGGAGTAATCTGATGATTCAGCTTCATCTTAGCAAGAGCTGTCTCAGCATTCTCAATCTTCTCAACCAAATCCTTGGTATCGAGTTCTTTTACTTCTTTAATCTTCATCTTTCTTAAGCGTTTTTATCGAAATCACGTCTAACAATAAACTTTGTCTTTACAGGCAGCTTCTGTGCAGCGAGACGAAGAGCCTCCTTTGCAATATCAAAGCTTACGCCCTCTACTTCAAAGAGAACACGACCTGGAGTAACTGGTGCAACCCATCCTGCTGGATCACCCTTACCTTTACCCATACGAACATCGGCAGGCTTACGAGTGATTGGCTTATCAGGGAAGATGCGGATCCAGACCTGGCCCTGACGGTTCATATAGCGGTTTACTGCTATACGAGCGGCCTCAATCTGACGACTGTCGATCCACTTAGCCTCAAGTGTCTTGATGCCGAATGAGCCGAAGCCAGCTGTGTACCTCTGTGGGCGTTGCCTTTATTGCCACGTCCGTCTTGAGGTCTTCTATATTTTACTCTTTTTGGCTGTAACATGATAGCTTCTTCTTTTAACGGTTATTGTTTCTTCTACGATTACCTCTTCCAGAACGGCCACCATTGTTAGAACGGCCATTGCTCTTCTCCTGAGTAAAGTTAGGAGTAAGATCTACCTTGTTGTAAACTTCACCACGGCAAATCCATACCTTAATACCCAGCAGACCAACCTTTGTAAGGGCTTCTGTCTGACAATAATCGATGTCTGCACGGAATGTATGCAGAGGAGTACGACCCTCTTTGAACATTTCCTTACGAGCCATTTCGGCACCGTTCAGACGACCTGTAATTTGAACTTTGATACCCTCAGCACCAGCACGCATAGTGTTAGCAACTGCCATCTTGATAGCACGACGATAAGCAATCTTACCCTCTACCTGGCGAGCGATATTGTTACCAACGATGTTTGCATCAAGTTCAGGTTTCTTAACCTCGAAGATATTAATCTGAATTTCCTTCTTGAAAAGGTTCTTCAACTCTTCTTTAAGCTTATCAACATCCTGACCACCTTTACCGATAACGATACCCGGACGAGCGGTGCAAATAGTAATGGTGACGAGCTTCAATGTACGCTCAATGACAATACGGGAAACGCTTGCTTTTTCCAAACGCTTGTTCAGGTAAGTACGAATCTTGCGATCCTCTACGAGATTATCCCCGAAATTCTTGCCACCGAACCAATTTGACTCCCAACCGCGGATGATACCAAGACGGTTGCTAATTGGATTAACTTTCTGTCCCATTCTACTATTTATTTATCATCATTATTAGCGTCATTCTTTGAATCAACGAAAAGAGTGACGTGGTTAGAACGTTTGCGGATTCTGTAGCCACGGCCCTGTGGTGCAGGACGCATGCGCTTCATTGTAACGCCTTCATCAACGAAGATCTTAGAGATATAAAGTTCACCGTCTTCAGCCTTGCGGTCATTCTTTGTCTCCCAGTTGTTGATAGCTGAACGCAGAAGTTTCTCAACGTTCTGAGCTGCAGCCTTCTTGGAGAATCTCAGCACGCCAAGGGCACGATTGACTTCCATACCACGAACCATGTCTACAACATAGCGCATCTTACGTGGAGAAGAAGGACAGTCCTTGAGCTTTGCAAAATACTGGCTTCTCAAAGCTTCTTTACGAGCTTCAGCCTTTATATGTTTTCTTGCTCCCATTATATTTTTCTATTTTCTAAATGGATTATGACCTGCTTACCTCTTATTATTACCAGAGTGACCACCGAAACGGCGTGTAGGGCTGAACTCTCCGAGCTTGTGACCTACCATATTCTCAGTAATGTAAACAGGGATAAATTTATTTCCGTTATGAACTGCAACAGTGTGACCCACAAATCAGGGGAAATCATTGATGCTCTGGCCCATGTCTTAACTACATTCTGCTTACCACTCTCATTCATAGCAAGAATCTTCTTCTCGAGTGATACGTTGATGTATGGACCTTTTTTTAATGAACGACTCATAATTTACTCTTAATTACTTTGATTACTTCTTGTTAGCTCTCTCAATAATGTACTTGTTTGAAAGCTTCTTAGGTGCACGAGTCTTAAGACCCTTAGCGTACAAGCCCTTACGTGAACGTGGATGACCACCAGACTGGCGACCTTCACCACCACCCATTGGGTGATCAACAGGGTTCATAACAACACCACGGTTGTGAGGACGACGACCCAACCAACGAGAGCGACCAGCCTTACCAGACTGCTCAAGAGCGTGGTCAGAGTTACCTACACTACCTACAGTTGCCTTACAAGCTGACAAAAATCTGGCGTGTTTCACCAGAAGGGAGCTTGATAACACAATAACTGCCTTCACGAGAAGTAAGCTGAGCAAAATTACCAGCCGAACGAACGAGCAATGCACCCTGACCTGGACGTAACTCAATATTATGAATTACAGTACCAACAGGAATGTTAGCCAAAGGAAGTGCGTTACCAACCTCAGGTGCTGCCTCAGCACCAGACATCAGTGTTGCACCAACCTGCAGTCCGTTAGGAGCAATAATGTAACGTTTTTCACCATCAGCATAGTATAACAGCGCAATACGAGCTGATCTATTAGGATCATACTCGATTGTTTTCACTACAGCTGGAACACCATCTTTCTCTCGCTTGAAGTCGATAAGACGATACTTCTTCTTGTGACCACCGCCTATATAGCGGACAGTCATCTTACCGGTGTTGTTTCGACCACCGGTAGAACGTTTACCGTAAACGAGAGACTTCTCTGGCACGGATGCAGTAATATCCTCGAACGTGCCAATAACCTTGTGTCTTTGTCCCGGTGTAACCGGGTTTAATTTACGTACTGCCATTTTTTTATTTAAATATTGCTATAAAAATCGATTGAATCGCCATTCTTCAAAGTGACGATAGCCTTCTTGAATGCGTTCTTCTGTCCTTTCACAAGACCTGCCTTGGTATAACGTGCTTGACGCTTACCTGCGTAACGAACGGTATTCACATCTACTACTGTAACGTTGTACAAAGCCTCAACTTCTTTCTTAATCTCAAGCTTGTTGGCCTCAGGCTTAACGATGAAACCATACTTTGGCTGTGCCAAAATAGTTCTCTTCTCACCCTTGTGCTTTACAACCTTATCCTCAGAAGACTTGTCTGTCAACTTGGTCATCTTTTCAGTGACCACTGGTTTAATGATAAATCCCATAATTCTTCTTGTCTCCTAATTATTACTTGGTTAAGATTTCGTCAATAACCTTCAGAGAGTTTTCTGTAATAACTACTACATCAGCATTCAAAACTTTGTATGAATTTACCTGTGAAGCAGTCATAACCTCTGCCTTCTGCAGATTACGAGCTGACAAATATACGTTTTTCTCTACTTCTGGCAAAACGAGAAGGACTTTCTTGCTATCAACTTTAAGATTTTTCGCAATATTTACGAAATCTTTAGTTTTTGGAGCATCAAGATTGAAATCTTCTACTACAACAATAGCATTATCCTGTGCCTTATAAGCCAATGCAGACTTACGAGCAAGAACCTTTACCTTCTTATTCAGCTTGAAGCTGTAATCGCGTGGCTTAGGACCGAATACACGACCACCACCTACGAGGACTGGAGAATTGATATCACCACGACGAGCGCCGCCGCCGCCCTTCTGACGACCCAACTTACGAGTAGAACCAGCGTGCTCACTTCTTTCCTTTGACTTAGCTGTACCCTGACGCTGATCAGCGAGATACTGCTTAACTGCGAGATAGAGGACGTGATCGTTAGGCTCAATTCCGAAGATATTCTCGTTAAGAGTTACCTTACGGCCGGTCTCCTGACCTTTGATATCTAATACGTTAATATCCATTACTTCTTAATTATTACGGTTGAACCATTACATCCAGCAACACTACCCTTAACAAGGATAAGATTGTGCTCTGGAATAACCTTTAACACCTGAAGGTTCTGAGTAGTTACTCTGTCGCCTCCCATCTGGCCACCCATGCGCATGCCCTTGAAGACCTTAGCTGGGTAAGAACAAGCACCAATAGAACCCGGCTTACGAGCGCGGTCATCCTGACCGTGAGTAGACTGACCAACACCACCGAATCCGTGACGCTTTACAACACCTTGGAAACCTTTACCCTTAGATGTACCTACAACGTCTACAAACTTAACGTCATTGAACAATTCAACAGTAATAGTGTCACCGAGGTTATATTCCTCGTCAAACTTGAACTCGGCCAAGTGCTTCTTTGGTGTTGTGCCGGCTTTCTTAAAGTGTCCCTGCTGTGGCTTAGAAGTTCTCTTCTCTTTAGCCTCGCCGAAACCTAACTGAACAGCCTTGTAACCATCCTTTTCTACGGTTTTAACCTGGGTTACAACACAAGGACCAGCTTCGATAACAGTGCACGGAACATTCTTACCGTCGGCACTGAAAACGGATGTCATTCCGATTTTCTTTCCTAATAATCCTGGCATTTCAATTAATGATTTTAAAATGAATGTAAATGCTTTGTATTAATTTGTTTCTTATTTGTCAACAGATGACTACACCTTGATTTCAACCTCAACACCTGAAGGCAACTCAAGCTTCATCAAAGCATCAACAGTCTTTGCTGTAGAGCTGTAAATATCGATGAGACGCTTGAAATCTGAGAGCTGGAACTGCTCACGTGACTTCTTGTTAACGAATGTAGAGCGGTTTACAGTGTAAATACGCTTGTGTGTTGGCAATGGAATAGGACCGCTAACAATAGCACCTGTTGCCTTTACAGCCTTCACAATCTTCTCTGCTGACTTGTCAACCAACTGGTGGTCGTAAGACTTCAGCTTAATACGAATCTTCTGACTCATGTTTAATTTATTATTTATTATTAATATACATAAAGGTTGCTCCCTCATAAGAGTCATTCGCTATGAGAGAGCACTTCCTTATATTCTTTACTTAACAAGGTCTGAGTTACCCTTCAACTCATCAAGAATCTCCTTTGCAAGAGAGCTTGATACTGGTGAGTGGTGATCATACTCCATAGAAGAAGTAGCACGACCAGAGGTAATTGTACGGAGAGCAGTTACGTAACCGAACATCTCTGCCAATGGAACCATAGCCTTAACGATACGAGCACCGCTACGAGCTTCTTCCATACCCTGTACAAGACCACGACGCTTGTTCAAGTCACCAATAACATCACCCATGTTCTCCTCTGGAGTAACAACCTCTACCTTCATGATAGGCTCCATAAGAACAGGACCAGCCTTAGGACAAAGAACCTTGAATGCCTGGTGAGCTACAAGCTCGAATGACAACTGGTCAGAGTCAACTGGGTGGAAAGAACCATCAGTCAAAGTAACCTTAAGACCTGTCAATGGGAAACCACCGAGTACACCACTATTGAGACAGTCTTTGAAACCCTTCTCTACTGATGGAATGAACTCCTTAGGTACGTTACCACCCTTAACAACGTTGATAAACTGCAAGTCGCCCTCTTCGTAATCCTCATCTTTGGCTCGATTGTTACATCGATACAAGCAAACTTACCACGACCACCAGACTGCTTCTTATAAGTCTCACGGCTCTGTGCAGCCTTTGTAATAGCCTCTTTGTAGTTAACCTGTGGCTTACCCTGGTTACACTCTACCTTAAACTCACGCTTCAAACGGTCGATGATAATATCAAGGTGAAGCTCACCCATACCAGAGATAATAGTCTGACCACTCTGCTCGTCAGTACGAACGGTGAATGTTGGATCCTCCTCTGCAAGCTTAGCAAGACCATTATCGAGCTTAGCAACATCTGCCTGGCTCTTTGGCTCAACTGCAATAGAGATTACAGTATCAGGGAATGTGATAGACTCGAGGATGATTGGTGCATTCTCATCACAGAGGGTATCACCAGTACGAATATCCTTGAAACCTACACCAGCACCGATATCACCTGCGTCGATAGACTCCATAGGAATTTCCTTATTAGAGTTCATCTGGAACAGACGGCTGATACGCTCCTTCTTACCAGAACGTGTATTGAATACATAAGATCCAGCAGAAACCTTACCTGAGTAAACACGGAAGAATACCAAGCGACCCATGAATGGATCAGTAGCAATCTTAAATGCCAACGCTGCAGTAGGCTCGTTCTCGCTTGGCTTACGAGACTCTTCTTCCTCAGTATCTGGATTAACACCTACAATAGCTGGTGTATCCAATGGAGAAGGCAAGAAAGCACAAACGTAGTCGAGAAGAGGCTGTACACCCTTGTTCTTGTAAGAAGAACCGAGGAGCATTGGGCAGCATTCCATTGAGATACAACCCTTGCGAATAGCAGCAATAATTTTATCCTCTGGAATATCCTGACCTTCAAGATACATCTCCATCAACTCATCGTCGTAGTTAGCTGCACCCTCGAGCAACTTCTCACGCCACTCTGCAGCCTCATCAGCAAGATCAGCTGGAATTTCTTCGATGTCGTATTCAGCACCCATAGTCTCATCGTGCCACAAGATAGCCTTCATCTTGATGAGGTCTACTACACCCTTGAAGTTCTCCTCTGCACCGATAGGAATCTGAATAGCGATTGGGTTAGCACCAAGAATATCCTTCATCTGCTGTACTGTCTCGTAGAAGTCTGCACCAGAGCGGTCCATCTTGTTTACATAACCAATACGTGGAACATTGTACTTATCAGCCTGACGCCATACAGTCTCTGATTGTGGCTGTACACCATCAGCTGCAGAATAAGTAGCAACTGCACCATCAAGAACACGAAGTGAACGCTCCACCTCTGCAGTAAAGTCAACGTGTCCCGGAGTATCAATCAAGTTAATCTTATAAGACTTGCCAAGGTAGTTCCAGTTACATGTTGTAGCAGCAGATGTAATTGTAATACCACGCTCCTGCTCCTGTGCCATCCAGTCCATGGTAGCAGCACCATCATGAACCTCACCAATCTTGTGAGTCTTACCTGTATAAAAAAGAATACGTTCAGATGTTGTCGTCTTACCGGCATCAATGTGTGCCATAATACCGATATTACGAGTCAAATGTAAATCGTGATTTGCCATTTCTTTTTACCTTATTATAAAAACTTGATTAGAATCTGAAGTGAGCAAATGCACGGTTAGCCTCAGCCATGCGGTGCATATCTTCCTTACGCTTGTAAGCACCACCTTGGTTATTGAAAGCATCCATAATCTCAGATGCAAGCTTATCAGCCATGCTCTTACCACCACGCTTACGTGCAAAGGCAATCATATTCTTCATTGACACACTCTCCTTACGATCAGGACGAATCTCTGTTGGTACCTGGAAAGTAGCACCACCGATACGACGACTCTTTACCTCTACCTGTGGAGTGATGTTATCAAGAGCCTGCTTCCACACCTCAAGTGGAGACTTCTCTTCATCCTTCATCTTACCGCCTACGATATCGAGGGCTGCATAGAAGATTTCGTATGAGGTATTCTTTTTACCATCATACATCAAATGATTTACGAACTTTGATACCTTCTGATCATTGAACTTTGGATCTGGAAGGATTACACGCTTCTTTGGTTTTGCTTTTCTCATTTTTATTTTAAACTTTAATTCTGCGGAGGCTGTCGTCTTTCGTTCTTCAACACCCTCTCTTGAGCGTTTACTCAACCTTTGTGATTACAAATCTCCAGCAAAACTGTTTGTTTTTAGTTTATTCTTTTTGAAAGAGCCTTGGAGCATCGACCATCACCGGCCGTTGCACCTCGGCTTTATGGATTGAAGTTTCTTTGTTGCCTTTGAACAACGCAGATATTACTTCTTAGCTGCCTTTGGACGCTTAGCACCGTACTTAGAACGACGCTGTGTACGATTGGCAACACCTGCGGTATCAAGAGTACCACGAACGATGTGATAACGTACACCAGGAAGGTCCTTTACACGACCACCACGAACGAGAACAATACTGTGCTCCTGCAAGTTGTGACCCTCTCCTGGGATGTAAGAGTTAACCTCCTTCTGGTTGGTCAAACGAACACGGGCAACCTTACGCATTGCCGAATTAGGCTTCTTAGGAGTTGTTGTGTAAACACGAACACAAACACCACGACGCTGTGGACAGTTGTCCAAAGCAGGTGACTTGCTCTTGTCTACGATGTCCTTTCTGCCCTTTCTTACTAATTGTGAAATAGTAGGCATAATTTTACTTTTTATTGTTATATATTTATTTTGTTTATTTTCAATCCATTACAAACAAGAGTAAAACGCCTAAGAACGCTATAATTTACTCTATTGTTTCGGGTTGCAAAGGTACGAATATTCCCTCAAATGACCTAATAATAAGAAAATAATAAGTTCACAAATCACCCACGTTAACAATAAATAACTTTTTACTTATTATTTAACATACCTTACCCCACTCCAACAAGTGAGTTCATGACAATAATGAGGAGAACAATACCCGTTATGACCACATATAGCCAGTCACGTTGGATGCTGAAATCTACCAATGATAATATGACACGCATTACTGGTGTGAGCATGAGAACGACTACGCCTAATTGTACCCAACCTGTAGCTGACAGCGCAAATACCGACTTAAAAATGCCTTCAAAGGTCGTATAACTTTCATCTCCTTTATAGAAAACCTTATAATCTGGTAATGCTGATCCCGAAGTACTTACAACATACCATATACCACCTATCAGTGCAATGAAACATGCCGTGAAGACTCCAATACGCAAAGTATTGCCTATCAGAGCGTTCATATCATTCTTAGTGTTTTTATTATCTTCCATATTAGAACTTTCCTATTATGCCATTATATATCATGTTTAATGCTGCCAACAATATGGCAACAGCAAATATCTTTCTCAATACTTTCACATCTAAGTGTTTCAGTAACTTTGCTCCACTCATTGCACCTGCTAACACGCCCACCATTATTGGGAAGGCAAGACCTGGCTCTATATAACCACGCTGTAGATAAACGACGGCGGAGGTTACGGCTGTCACACCTATCATGAAATTACTCGTTGTTGTACTGACCTTAAATGGGACTTTCATGCATCCGTCCATAGCCAACACCTTTAATGCTCCACTACCAATTCCTAATAGGCCAGACAATGCTCCAGCAAGTACCATCACAGAAAAGCCACCCGACACGTTGGTTAGTTCGTATTTTTGCAACTTCCCATCCTTCGTAGGATAGGAGCCAAAAAGTTTCAGTTTCATCGCTAATCGACTACCTTTTACATTGACATAATCGGCTTTCTGACGAAATTGTAAGGCTATTGTGAGAAGGAGAACTGCTCCGAAAACAATAGCTATTCCATTAGTAGGCATCCACAAAGCAACTGCAGCACCAATAACGGCACCAATACTTGTTGCTATCTCTAGAAACATTCCTAACCGAATATTGGTCATTCCTTCTTTTACATAAGCACTAGCCGAACCAGAAGAGGTTGCTATGGAAGCAACCAAAGCTGCCCCAATGGCATAATGGAAATCGATACCGAAAACTAAAGTGAGTAGAGGAATGACAATTACTCCTCCCCCCAAACCTGTCAAGGAGCCTAACAAACCTGCACAATAGGCACCTAACAATAAGAGAATAGTAAATACGATAATACTCATTGAGATATTTTTTGTTTGCAAAAGTAAGCAATTACTTCGAAAATTGATAAGTTATTTAAAAAAACAAGCAGTATGACTCAATAGATTGATGAAAGGATAAAAGTAATAAGCTATTTAAATCTTACTGACCTGAAATAATTAAATTCAAAGAATGAAGGTGCAATCACGTCAATCACAAAATCACAATCACAAAATCACAAAAATCAATTATGGAAGTATCATGCTTTTTCTTTATATATATAATGTATCATTATATATTATTATTTATTAATAAGGTATTATATTATATATAAGAATCTTTTTTGTATGTTGAAAATCCTTTTTGTGATTTTGTGATTGTGATTTTGTGATTGGTATGCACGTTAGGAGAAGCCTCCCCCGACCCCTCCGAAGGGAGGGGAGTGCCTATTTGCCATTTTTAGATGATGTCAGCGAGAGGTTCTCTGCACTCTCCCCCTTTCGGGGGAGCTGGAGGGGGCTGGAGGTTTGGGGAGGCTTTTCTGTGGCTTCTTTGTACCTTTAGGTACTCTGTGTAATCTCCTGGCAGTAAACGTCTGTGCACTCTGTGTTTAAGATTTCTGCACCGAAGTGCTGGAATTTATTTTTGACACGGAATGCACGGATGGCACAAAAGCCGAGGCACACAGAGTTCCTTGCGGAACATGGGAATCCACGGAAGCTGACGCCCTCGTATAATTCAAAATTCAAAGTTCAAAACTATAATTACTTCGATTGCTGGAGTAACAATGATAGTAATTAGCACGCTAATTACCCGTTATCTATTGTATGCCCCTTGTGTGGGAAAGGACATCCCCTCCTTTCGGAGGGGCTTGGGGAGGTTTTGGCAGGCTTCTTCTATTTTTACTTATCTCTCTGTAAAACAGATAGATACAATGGTATTTGCAGAACTTGTTACTCTAGTATACTAAAAAACGATGGTTATCAGAAAGATTATACTTACCTTTGCAAACAGAGAAAGAAAAAGAAGTGACACCCTCTATCATACAACTTCTACTTTTAGGCTTTTTACCTAGTAGAACATAGTCAAGGGAAGAAATGTTTCAAGTTCAAATATCAATAATTAGGACTCAAAAAGGTTAGGTTTGATGATAGTTAAGGTTAGGTTTGATGATAGTAAAGGTTAGGGTTAGAAGATGTAAAGGTTAGGTTTGCTGATAGTAAAGGTTAGGGGTTGATGATAGTTAAGGTTAGAGGTTGATGATAGTTAAGGTTAGAGTTAATGGACGATAAAGGTTTATGATTAGGAGAAGAGAGTATAACTACTAGTTCACCTCAAAACAGAAAGTCGCCCCCAACAAGGAGACGACTATCAAGTATTTAAATATTAAAGGATTGCTTACGCTTCAGCCTTACCATTTCCGAATGGAGCGATAGTGCGTGGCCCCTGCTCTTTTGGTTCGTGGCGATCAATCTTACCAAACTCTTTCTCATAGCGTACTACATTATCCTGCAAAGCTGCAAGAAGACGAAGAGCATGCTCTGGGGCGATGATAACACGACTGGTTACAGTAGCCTTTGGAACACCTGGAAGAAGTGTAGCAAAGTCGAGCACAAACTCTGAACTAGAGTGAGAGATTATCTGGAAGTTTGTATAAACACCATTAGCGATTTCCGGTGAGAGATCAATCTGCAACTGCTGTCCCTCTTGATTCTGATTGTTATTGTCCATTTTACTTAAAAGATTTAGATAAATAATTCGTTTGTATTGCTTGAATAAACCGAACAAGGTTAAGCATTATCTACAACTTATATGCCTCGTAGGGTCTAGCTTATGCAAAGGTAATACTTTCATTGCACTTACCCAAATCTTAACGCAATAGTTTTACCGAACTTATCAAAGGTCTGTACAGAACAACGAATCGACTAATAGGCTATGGCAGAATCTAGACAAACACTATCAGCGTACTCCGTATCATCTGCATATGAGTCACTTGTGGTCGTAACAGCATCATCACTCCCCGTAAACATATTAAGGTTTATGGCATTAACATCAAAATTACCATAATTCAAATAAACCTTATCACCATCGCTACCCACAAATAATAAGCATTGCCACTAGCGACTATCAACGCATACTCTGTTTCCTTGACAACCGTACCAACCTTCTTCAGCTTCGCCTTTAAACTTCTCGTAAGCTGACTCAAATGTCCTTTTAATAGCTTTTCATTGTAGAAGGTAACAGATATTTGATTAGGACTAATATTACTAAAGCCTGATGAGAAAGTGTAATCAGCAACATTATCATCAAACAAAGCTGCTATCTGAAACTTCACATTGTTGAAGTTCAAGTCAACACTAATATCATTAGAATATCGATACGATGAAGCATTGTTGCTAAAATCTCCTTCTCCATACTGCTTATCTAGGAAACTAAACGACTTTATGACATCTGCGACTTCCATGGTTAGGTTAAGCCCCAAGAGCCCATCCTTCTTTATATGTAATTGGTTAATGAATGACGTAAGATCTAAGTACTGACTTTCAAACTCTGTGTCTCCCTGATTATAGCTGAACTCATAAATATCAGCTTTCGTCTTAACTTCTTTACCCTTATCATCTATAATAATCCAACTATCACCATCATCCTTAACAAAATATTTATCACCTGACAAAGGATAAACATCATCAAACTCATTAGGAGAAACAACATCCTCCTCCTCGGTAATGAGTTTCCATTGCGGATCAGTATGGTCATCAAGAACAAAGAGCTGGTTAGCCCCCGTAAACTTAATGTTTGAATACTTTGGACGTATCAGAACATCACCATTAAAGTCCATCAAGCCACATTGTTCACCATCACTAAAGATGAACTTACCATTCCTCATTCCTTTAATAGATCGTATCTTATGGGAGGCATGAAGAATCCACTCCCCTTTCTCATTGATAAGTCCCCAATAATTATTACCATCGGTACCCTCCTTTGCTACAGCCAAGACATCATCACAGAAATAATCAACACCATCGGAAATCTTTGCTAAGGGGAACTCAGAAAGAACCTTACCAGACGTATCCAACACTGTTATTTTAACCTTAGATCTATCTTTTACTCCCTTATATTTGTTGTGAACTCCTATGAACTTACCATCTTTAGCTGATTCCAGTACAAGGTAGTCTGGCTTTATAACTACATTACCTGATGCGTCAATCGCTCCATAATAGCCGCCACACTTAAACACTGCAAGTCCATCAGTGAAGTTCCTACACGAGGTAATAGCTACGCCATCTACGTTACCCAATGTAAACCTTACTTTGCCGTTCTTATCAATAAAGTCAATAGCTTTACCTTTCTCAACGACAGGGGCAACATCCTCAATAAAAGCTCCTGCTTGCACATACTCCTTACCTACTTGTCTCGCATTCTTATCAGCGGTGTACATCTCCCAATACCCAGCTTTATTCTTAACAAAGAATCGGTCATTCGACACGATGGTTGGCTCGCTCTTAAATTCATCTTCTAAGAGTACATCTCCATCTAAATTAATAAATCCCCATTTACCATCCTTTTCTGATCTAAAAGGTATATACTCTGCTACACTTTCTTCTTTCTGACAAGATGACAACAAGGAGATAAGGGCGAACACGAAACTTAGTAATAGGTATTTTCTCATTATGATAAGGTTTTTAGGTATGTGACATTGATAATTATTGTAGTTTAAAAGTAATAGGAAGAGTAAACCAGACATTAGCAGGTTTTCCATGATTCATTCCTGGATTCCATATTGGCATACAATTCACAACGCGCAACGCTTCTCGATCGAGTGATGGGTCAACTCCTCTTACAACCTGTGCTTGACTAACATTACCTTCACGACCCACAACGAACTTCACTATAACACGACCTTGAATACCATTCTCTGCAGCCACAGCTGGATATTGTAAATGGCTAGACAACCAAGCATTCACATTCCCCTTAAACGAAGGCATTTGTTCTGCAATCGTATAAATTTTATCAGCATCTTCTGACGACATATCATCCGAGCTGTCGTATTCAGGCTCTTCACAATCAGAGTCCTCGCACGAATTACGGCTCTTGGATTTCGATTTCTTCGTTGCAGTAGGACAATCATCATATACATATACGTCATAGTCGCTAACGGGTCTAGACGGACGAGGTTGCACCGAATGTGGCTTAACAACACGTGGTCTATTCACAACGACTTTACGCTGTGGTGCAGGCTTCTTCACTATTACTCTTACAGCAGGAGCCGTAGAATGTTGCCGTCTGGTGGGGAGTCTCAAGCCTTGTGCCTCAACATTCAAAGCCATTAGACAGAATAAAACAAGATATATCAATCGGGGCATAATAGTTATATTTTAAATTAATCATTCACTTGTTATAAATCGGTCTGTAGAGTATTCATCGCCATCAAATTACGTAATGATTCAAATCATAAGTAACACTTGCAAAAATACGAAATAATATGCCACGAGGCAAACGAATGTATAAAAAACTACTAAAAAAGATAAATAAAAACCCTTCTAACAAGTATCTTTCCCTATGTAATCTCCTTGTCTAACCATCTAAAATCATACAACTTCCCACTCTTTATGACCTTAACTTCCTTTCCCATTACTCAAGATAATTCATCATCTTCCCTATTAGGAACAAAGACATACCGCATAAGGAACATTAACGTTCCAGTGTGGGAACATTAACGTTCCAGTGTGGGAACATTGACGTTCCAGTATGGGAACATGGATGTTCCAGTGTGGGAACATTGACGTTCCAGTGTGGGAACATTGCTCATTGCCCAAAGGAGAAAGCAACAGGTAGCTTACTATAAGATAGAAGATGCTACTTTGAAGAAAAGCAAAGCCTCTCCTTGCCTGTTAATAAGCACCGCTTCAATCGAAAGGATGATAAGGTATAAAGTGCAGAACACCTTACAATGAAAAGAGGGGCTCACAGCATATTGCCATGAACCCCTCTTATCTTTATGAATTGGATGCTATAAATTATTCTTTTGTAGCTTCAGCTACTTCTTGATTGGCATAATCTATAACATTCTTCTTATTTGCCTCCATACGCTCGTGTTCCTCTTGTGAGCCAACAACAATCTTCTGCCACTGGCGAAGACCAGTACCGGCTGGGATGAGGTGACCGCAAATTACGTTCTCCTTCATGCCCTCAAGGCAATCACTCTTACCACGAATAGCAGCCTCGTTGAGTACCTTTGTTGTCTCCTGGAATGATGCTGCACTCATGAAGCTCTTCGTACCAAGGGCTGCACGGGTGATACCTTGTAGGATCTGAGTTGCTGTTGCTTGTACGGCATCACGAACCTGAACAAGTTTGAGGTCACGACGCTTCAAGCTAGAGTTCTCATCGCGTAACTTGCGTACAGAGAGGATCTGACCCTTATAGCAGTTCTCAGAGTCGCCTGGATCGGTAACTACCTTCTTACCCCAGATACGATCATTCTCTTCAGTAAAGTCGAGCTTATCAACCAACTCTTGCTCCAAGAATGTTGTATCACCTTGGGTCATCAATACGCACCTTACGCATCATCTGACGGACGATAATCTCAAAGTGCTTGTCATTAATCTTCACACCTTGTAGACGATAAACGTCCTGCACCTCATTCACAATATACTCCTGAACGGCTGTTGGACCCATGATAGAAAGGATATCAGCTGGAGTGATAATACCGTCTGACAATGGGGTACCAGCACGAACAGCATCATGCTCTTGCACAAGAATCTGCTTAGACAGACTAACAAGATACTTACGCTGCTCACCAGTCTTAGATGTTACCACAATCTCACGATTACCACGTTTCACCTTACCCATTGTAATCTCACCATCGATTTCAGATACGACAGCAGGGTTAGATGGGTTACGAGCCTCGAAGAGCTCGGTAACACGTGGAAGACCACCCGTGATGTCACCAGCACCACCAACAGAGCGTGGAATCTTAACAAGTGTCATACCTGTCTTGATCTCTGCGCCATCTTGGAGAACTTGTTCCAAGTGACCACCTACAGGGAGGTTATAAGTTCCGAGGATGTCACTAGATGCATATTGACCATCGTCACCCTTCTTAGCACCAACCTTAACAACGTCAACAGTTGGAACCTTTGTCTTATCACGAGAATCGGTGATGATACGCTCTGTCAAACCAGTTGCATCATCGGTTTCTGCCTTATAGGTTACACCTTCAACAACATCGTGTAAACGAAGTACACCTTCATATTCACTAACGATAACGGCATTGAATGGGTCCCACTTACAGATTACATCCCCCCTTCTGTACCCTATCGCCTGACTTGAAGTAGAGAGAGCTACCATAAGGTACGTTATCAGTAAGTAATACGATACCAGTGTTTGGATCGACAAAGCGGATTTCAGCCAATCGACTGACTACCATCTGGCATTCCTTATCATCGTCATCAACGAATGGTACGGTACGAAGTTCATCAAACTCAATCTTAGCTTCGTTCTTAGCTGTAATAGTTGCGTTAGCGGCTGCGTTACCAGCGACACCACCGGCGTGGAACGTACGAAGTGTAAGCTGTGTACCAGGCTCACCAATAGCTTGCGCTGCAATGACACCAACAGCCTCACCCATCTGTACCATGCGAGCAGTAGCAAGGTTACGACCATAACACTTCTTACATACACCCTTCTTGCTCTCACAAGTAAGTACAGAGCGAATCTCAACCATCTCAATAGGAGAATCCTCAATAGCCTGTGCCTTTGCTTCAGTGATTTCCTCACCTGCTGCAACAATAATCTCGCCTGTTGTAGGGTTTACAACATCGTGAACAGACACACGACCCAAGATTCGCTCGTAAAGAGTTGCTATAGTCTCGTCACCACTCTTCAAGGCGCGACACTCAAGACCGCGGAGTGAACCACAATCCTCCTCATTAATGATAACATCATGAGAAACGTCAACAAGACGACGTGTCAAGTATCCGGCATCAGCTGTCTTCATAGCGGTATCAGCCAAACCCTTACGAGCACCGTGTGAAGCAATAAAGTACTCCAACACTGACATACCCTCCTTAAAGTTAGAGATGATAGGGTTCTCAATAATCTGTGCACCTTCAGCACCAGCCTTCTGTGGCTTAGCCATAAGACCACGCATACCAGCAAGCTGAGCAATCTGGTCAGAAGAACCACGGGCACCAGAGTCAAGCATCATATATACAGCGTTGAAACCTTGGTCGGCCTCAGTCATATGCTTCATCACACTTGCCTTAAGGTTATTGTTAACGTGTGTCCACGCATCAATTACCTGGTTGTAACGCTCCTTATCAGTGATGAAACCCATTTCGTAGTTAGCCTTCACCTGATCAACCTCATCCTGACCCTTACCAACAATGTCTTTCTTCTCTACAGGAACGATGATATCGTCCAAGTTGAAGGATAGACCTGCTACGTATGCCATGTGGTAACCGAGGTTCTTGATACCATCAAGGAACTCACAAGCACGTGCCATACCGACAGCCTTAATTACATCAGCAATAAGACCACGGAGAGACTTCTTTGAGATAATACCATTGAAGAAACCGATCTCGGTTGGGATAATCTGGTTAACAATAACACGACCAACAGAGGTTTCAACCATTCGCTTCTGTATCTTACCACCTACAAGGTCGTCAACAACAACCTTTACTTGAGCATGAAGGTCACACTTCTTCTCATTGTAAGCAATGATAGCTTCTTCCGAACCATAGAATGATAGACCTTCACCCTTAGCACCCGGACGAATCTTAGTAATATAGTAGAGACCAAGCACCATATCCTGTGAAGGAACGGTGATAGGTGCACCATTAGCAGGGTTAAGGATGTTATGGCTCTGAAGCATCAGATCTGTGTCTCTAAGACTGCCTCATTACTCAATGGGAGGTGAACAGCCATCTGGTCACCATCGAAGTCAGCATTGAACGCTGTACATGCCAATGGGTGCAGCTGGATAGCCTTACCCTCAATGAGCTTAGGCTGGAATGCTTGAATACCCAAACGGTGAAGTGTCGGCGCACGGTTCAACATTACTGGGTGACCCTTCATTACATTCTCAAGGATATCCCAAATAACTGGCTCACGACGATCAACAATCTTCTTAGCACTCTTTACAGTCTTCACGATACCGCGCTCGATGAGCTTGCGGATGATGAATGGTTTGTAAAGCTCTGCTGCCATCAACTTAGGAAGACCGCACTCACCCATCTTCAACTCAGGACCAACAACGATTACTGAACGTGCAGAATAGTCGACACGTTTACCGAGGAGGTTCTGACGGAAACGTCCTTGCTTACCCTTCAATGAGTCTGAAAGAGACTTCAATGGACGATTACTCTCACTCTTAACAGCTGATGACTTACGGCTGTTGTCAAAGAGAGAGTCAACAGCTTCCTGGAGCATACGCTTCTCATTACGCAGAATAACCTCAGGAGCTTTGATCTCCATCAAACGCTTCAAACGATTGTTACGGATGATAACACGACGATAGAGGTCGTTAAGGTCTGATGTTGCAAAGCGACCACCATCCAATGGAACCAATGGACGAAGCTCTGGTGGAGTAACAGGGATAATCTTCATGATCATCCACTCTGGTCTATTTACACCTATTGACTGACGGAAGCCCTCTACTACTTGAAGACGCTTCAAGGCATCTGTCTTACGTTGCTGACTAGAGTCAGTTGTGGCACGATCACGTAATTCACCAGCAAGACGATCAAGATCGATACCAGTTAACAAATCATAGACAGCCTCTGCACCCATCTTAGCAATAAACTTACTTGGGTCAGAATCATCTAGACGCTCATTGCCTTCTGGGAGTTTATTATCAAGGATATCGAGGTATTCATCCTCTGAAAGAAGGTCGAACTTATGAGAACCATTCAAATCCTCATCCGTATCGGCATTCTTCATACCCTCTACAACACCAGGCTGGATAACAACATACTTCTCGTAATAAATAACAGCATCTAACTTCTTGGTTGGCATACCAAGGAGGTAACCAATCTTGTTAGGAAGACTACGGAAGTACCAGATATGCGCAACTGGAACAACCAACTCTATGTGACCAGCACGTTCACGACGAACCTTCTTTCTGTTACCTCAACACCACAACGATCACAAACAATACCTTTATAGCGAATACGCTTATATTTACCACAAGCACACTCATAATCCTTTGTAGGACCAAAGATACGCTCGCAGAACAAACCATCACGTTCTGGTTTATAGGTACGATAGTTTATAGTCTCTGGCTTGGTTACCTCACCAAAAGAATTTTCAAGGATTTCTTCAGGTGAAGCCAGTCCGATAGTAATCTTGCTGAAATTACTCTTTACTTTATTATCTTTCTTAAAAGCCATGTTTTACTTCTATTATAGGGGTGTACGTATTAATCAAGTTTGATGCTTAAACCGAGACCACGTAATTCGTGTAACAACACATTGAGTGACTCTGGAATACCTGGTGTTGGCATTGGTTCACCCTTAACGATAGCCTCATAAGCCTTAGAACGACCTACGACATCATCAGACTTGATTGTCAAAATCTCCTGAAGAACATGAGATGCACCAAAGGCCTCAATAGCCCAAACCTCCATCTCTCCAAAACGCTGACCACCAAATTGTGCTTTACCACCAAGTGGCTGTTGGGTTATCAATGAGTATGGACCGATACTACGTGCGTGCATCTTATCCTCTACCATGTGGCCGAGTTTCAAGAAGTAAGTGATACCAACTGTAGCTGGCTGATCGAACTTCTCACCTGTTTCACCATCATAGATATATGTAGAACAGAGATTTGGCAGACCTGCCTTATCTGTCCACTCCTTCAAATCAGAGAGCTTAGCACCATCGAAGATAGGAGTAGCGAACTTAACACCTAGCTTACGTCCAGCAGCACCCAAAATTGCTTCGAAAATCTGACCAAGGTTCATACGAGAAGGCACACCCATTGGGTTCAATACTAAATCTACAGGGCGACCATCTTCGAGGAATGGCATATCTTCCGTACGTACAACCTTTGATACAATACCTTTATTACCATGACGACCAGCAAGTTTATCACCAACTTGAATCTTACGCTTCTTTGCAATGTAAACCTTAGCCATCTGAAGAACACCAGATGGAAGTTCATCACCAATAGTAATTGCAAACTTCTTACGTTTAAGTTCAGCATCCATTTGCTTATACTTATGTATGAAGTTCATAATCAATTTCTGAATCAAGAGGTTGGTATGCTCATCATCAGTCCAACCATTTGATTGGATTCCCTCATAGTCAAGGTTTTTTAATGCAGCAACAGTGAACTTACTTCCCTTTGTAATGATTTCGGCATCAGAGTAATCTTTAACACCCTCGGAAACTTTATCCTCTGTCAACTCTAGAAGTTTATCAACCAAGAGATCCTTCAAATCATTAACCTTAGCCTCCTGTTCTTCATCAATCTTAGCAAGTGTTACCTTATCTTGTCGTTTGCTCTCACGTGTTTTTATAGCACGAGCAAAGAGTTTTTATCAATAACGACACCACTCAATGAAGGATTAGCCTTCAGTGAAGAATCTTTCACATCGCCAGCCTTATCACCAAAGATAGCACGAAGGAGCTTCTCTTCAGGAGAAGGATCGCTCTCACCCTTAGGTGAAATCTTACCAATCATGATATCACCTGGTTCTACACGAGCACCAACACGAATAATACCATTGTCATCAAGATCCTTTGTAGCTTCTTCGCTTACATTTGGAATATCAGAAGTAAATTCTTCAACACCACGCTTCGTCTCACGTACCTCAAGAGAGTACTCATCTACATGGACTGATGTTAATACGTCTTCACGTACCATACGCTCAGAGATTACAACAGCATCCTCATAGTTATAACCCTTCCAAGGCATGTAAGCAACGAGAAGATTACGACCTAGAGCCAATTCACCATTCTCTGTTGCATAGCCTTCAGTAAGAATATCACCTTTCTTCACACGTTGTCCCTTGTCACATATAGGGCGAAGGTCAACAACCATATTTTGATTCGTTCGACGGAACTTAGGAATACGATATTCTTTCAATGCTGGTTCGAAACTAACAAACTCTTCGTCCTCTGTACGATCGTAAAGAATTCGAATAGTTGTGGCATCAACATATTCGATAACTCCTTCACCTTCTGCTGTAATCATCGTACGTGAATCTTCACATACTTGTTTCTCAAGACCTGTACCAACAATTGGGGCATCATTATGTAGCAATGGAACTGCCTGGCGCATCATGTTACAACCCATCAATGCACGGTGACCATCATCATGCTCTAAGAAAGGAATGAGACCAGCAGAAACAGAAGCTATCTGTTGTGGAGAAACATCTATTAAGTTAACAGAGTCAGGTCCTACAACAGGATAATCTGCATCTTGACGACACTTAACGGTGTCGCGAACAAAAGTTCCATCATCATTCAATGGAGCATTACCTTGTCCAATAATCTGATCTTCCTCCTCTTCTGCCGTCAAGAATACAACATCCTTGTTGTCCATATCAACCTTAGAATCACGAACACGACGATAAGGTGTAACGATGAATCCTAGATCGTTTATTTTCGCATACATACAAAGTGAAGATATCAAACCAATGTTTGGTCCTTCAGGAGACTCAATTGGACAAAGGCGACCATAGTGAGTATAGTGAACATCACGCACCTCAAAACCTGCACGTTCACGAGAAAGTCCACCAGGACCCAATGCAGAAAGACGACGTTTGTGGGTTACTTCGGCTAAAGGATTAGTCTGATCCATAAATTGGCTCAATGGATTAGTACCGAAGAATGAGTTGATAACACTTGAGATCGTCTTTGCATTAATCAAATCCGTAGGCTGGAATACCTCACTATCACGAACATTCATACGTTCACGAATAGTACGATTCATACGAGCAAGTCCTATTGAGAATTGGTTAGCTAACTGCTCACCAATAGTACGTACACGACGATTTGATAAATGGTCAATATCATCAACGGTTGCATTTGAATTGACTAAGCTAATGAGGTACTTGATAATCTCAACAATATCATCCTTAGTCAACACACGCGTATCCATGTCCGTATCCAAGTTCAATTTCTTATTGATACGATAGCGACCGACCTCACCCAAGTCATAACGTTTGTCTGAAAAGAAAAGGTTTTGGAATACCTCACGTGCACTTGCATCGTCTGCAGCATCAGCATTGCGAAGTTGACGATAAATATAATTTACTGCCTCTATTTCAGAGTGACTAGGATCTTTTGCCAGTGTATTAAATATAATAGAATACTTATTTGCTGCATCCTCATCCTTATGAAGCAAGATTGTTGAAACAGAACTATCAAGTATCTCGTCAACATTCTCCTCGGTAATAACAGTTTCTCTCTCTACAACAACCTTATTACGCTCGATAGAAACAACTTCACCAGTATCCTCGTCAACAAAATCCTCAGTCCATGTCTTCATCACATTACCTGCAATTTTACGTCCAATGGCTGCCTTCATATTCTTCTTATTGACCTTTACCTCTTCACAAAGATCAAAGATTTGAAGAATGTCACGATCAGACTCATACCCAATGGCACGTAACATCGTTGTAACAGGTAATTTCTTCTTACGGTCAATGTAAGCATACATAACATTATTTATGTCTGTCGCAAACTCTATCCATGATCCCTTAAAAGGTATAATACGTGCACTATACAATACCGTACCATTAGCATGAACACCTTGACCAAAGAACACACCAGGAGAACGATGTAACTGAGATACAACTACACGCTCAGCTCCATTGATAACAAATGTACCATTGCTAGTCATGTATGGGATTGTACCCAAGAATACATCCTGAATAAATGTACCAAAATCCTCATGATCTGGATCTGTACAATACAACTTCATCTTAGCCTTTAAAGGTACACTATATGTCAAACCACGTTCCAGACATTCTTCAATAGTATATCTAGGTGGATCAACATAATAGTCCAAGAACTCAAGAACGAAATTATTACGTGTATCGGTAATAGGGAAGTTCTCTGCAAACACCTTATATAGACCGTCATTCTTGCGTTCCTCAGGCGGAGTATCTAGCTGCAAGAAGTCACGAAAAGACTTCAGTTGCACATCTAAGAAGTCCGGATATGGGTAAGGATTCTTAACGCTGGCGAAACTTACTCTGGGTTTATTATCTAATGCCATAAACTGAAATTAAATATTCGAATATTCAAAGTTCAATAACGAACTTAAAGCGTGATTAAACAATCAACGAATGTGTCAAAAGACACAAAAAGGTTAGGACTCACCTACTTGGTAAATCCTAACCAAATTATATTTTATGCAAAGTATGAAGAAATTACTTCAACTCTACCTTTGCACCTTCAGCCTCGATAGTCTTCTTCAAGTTCTCAGCCTCAGCCTTAGCCATACCCTCCTTCAATGTAGAAGGTGCGCCATCTACTAAGTCTTTAGCTTCCTTCAAACCAAGACCACAAGCCTCTTTAACAGCCTTTACTACTTTAAGTTTATTAGCACCAGCCTCAACGAGAACTACGTCAAACTCTGACTTCTCTTCTGCACCACCAGCTGCACCACCAGCAGCAGGACCAGCAACAGCAACAGCTGCAGCTGCAGGCTCAATACCATACTCTTCCTTGAGCACAGTTGCCAACTCATTTACTTCCTTAACAGTAAGGTTTACTAACTCTTCTGCAATAGCTTTTACGTCTGCCATCTTATTCTAAACTTTTTAATTTTTTGTTCTAAAAATAATATATCTTTGACTTTATTAGATTTCTTACTCAGCGCGCTCACCTAAAGTCTTAAGTACACCATGAATAGTGCCAGCGCCTGATTGAAGAGCAGAAACAACGTTCTTGGCTGGAGATTGTAGCAATGCAACAACATCTGCAATAACTTCGTTCTTACTCTTGAGAGCTGCAAGTTCTTCGAGCTTATCTGCACCAATAAATAGAGTTTCCTCTACATAAGCTGCCTTTAGAGCAGGAATAGCTTCCTTCTTATACTCTTTCAACAGTTTAGCTGGTACATTTGCTGTATGAGCAAACATAACTGCAGTATTGCCCTTCAAAGAACCATACAGTGGTTCAAAATCTACATCTGAAGCTTCAAAAGCCTTGTGAAGAAGAGTATTCTTCACTACGACCATATTGATCTCACTCTTAAAGCACTTACGGCGAAGAGAACTTGTAGCCTCAGCATTCAAACCAGTTACATCAACTAGATAGAAATGAGGGAAGTTCTTCAACTTCTCACCGAGTTCAGCGATAATTGTATCTTTTACTTCTTTCTTCATTGTACAAAACTTTTAGAGTTATTCAGCTGATTTAGGATCAATCTTGACACCCTTACTCATTGTGCTAGAAATAAAGATACTCTTGATATATGTACCTTTAGCTGCAGCAGGCTTCAACTTGATAACGGTAGAAATAAATTCTTTCGCATTACCATAAATCTGCTCAGCAGTCATACTAACCTTACCAATTGATGTATGGATAATACCAGCCTTATCAACCTTAAAGTCAATCTTACCCTGCTTTACTTCCTTCACTGCCTTAGCAACATCCATAGTCACAGTACCGCTCTTTGGGTTTGGCATCAATCCACGAGGACCAAGTACACGACCTAAAGGACCTAACTTACCCATGCATGATGGCATAGTGATGATGACATCAACATCAGTCCATCCACCCTTTATCTTCTCAACATATTCGTCGAGACCAACGTAATCAGCACCAGCTTCCTTAGCGGCAGCTTCCTGATCAGGAGTACAGAGACAGAGTACACGTGTCACCTTACCTGTACCATTTGGTAATGACACAACGCCACGAACCATTTGGTTAGCTTTACGTGGGTCAACACCAAGGCGAACATCCACATCTACAGAAGCATCAAACTTAGTTGTGGTAATTTCCTTAACCAACTTAGCTGCTTCAGCTAATGTGTATGCTTTCCCCTGCTTCAACCTTCTCAGCGACTGATTTCTGATTTTTTGTCAGTTTACTCATTTTTACTTTTGAAGTTTAAATTATTTACCAGGGAAGTCCCCTTTTACAGTGATACCCATACTACGAGCAGTACCTGCAATCAGTCTCATCGCACTTTCTACTGTGAAGCAGTTAAGATCTGGCATCTTATCTTCAGCAATTGCCTTTATCTGCTCCCAAGTTACGGATGCAACTTTCTTGCGGTTTGGCTCACCTGATCCGCCTTTTACTTTAGCAGCCTCCATAAGCTGTACTGCTGCTGGAGGAGTCTTGATAATAAAGCTAAAAGACTTATCATTGTAGTAAGTAATTACGACTGGAAGAACTTTACCAGCCTTGTCCTGGGTACGGGCGTTGAATTCCTTGCAGAATCCCATAATATTGATACCCTTAGAACCCAATGCAGGGCCTACTGGGGGGGGGATGGATTTGCAGCGCCACCTTTAATCTGTAATTTGATTAATCCAGCTACTTCTTTAGCCATTTTCTTGTTAATATTAAAAATTAAACTATAAAAGTCAGAATAGTGTCCGTAACAACACTAGTCTTCTTTTGCGACTTGCATAAAACTTAACTCCAATGGATTCTGACGACCAAAGATCATAACCATCACTTTCAACTTATGTTTCTCAGCATTCACCTCTTCGATGATACCATGGAAACCACTGAAAGGACCATCAGTAACCTTAACAGTCTCACCAACCTCATATGGAACATCTTGAACTTCATCAAGTTCTGTTTCTTCCACGTTACCAAGTAAACGATTAATATCTGCTTGGCGAACTGGAGAAGGCTCAGACATACCGCCGAGGAACCCCAATACATTAGGCATGAAACGTAACGTAGAAGCTACGTCTGGAGTCATGTTGGCTTGAACAAGCACGTAGCCAGGAAGACTTAATTTCTCTTTGACAACGCGTTTGCCATTACGCAAAGTTGCGTGCTTCTCCATAGGCAACAAAACCTCGAAAACACGCTCAGCAAGCTTATCGTTCTGTCGTAATTGAGCATCGATATATTCCTTTACCTTAGCCTCTTTACCACTGACAGCCCGAAGAACATACCATTTCTTTTCTGTATCAGCCATTTTCTAATGAATTAACTCGGATATACAAAATCCATCACATGTTGGAAAACAAAATCCATAGCAAACACTACCAATGCAATGACAAGGGAAGCAGATAAAACAACCATTGCACTATGTGTAAGCTGAGCACGTGATGGCCATGTAGTTTTATGCGCAAGTTCGTCGTAGCAAGCCTTGCAATAATTAACTATCTTCTTAAACATAAAATCTTCTCTTTTTGCACGGGTTGAAGGGCTCGAACCCTCGACACCTGGTTTTGGAGACCAGTGCTCTACCAACTGAGCTAAACCCGTAAATAAGTTCCCAAGCCCGAAGACTCGGGAACTATTTATGATGTAAATCTATGATTTACTTAATATCATCGAGGATTGCTGTAATCTGACCAGAACCTACTGTACGACCACCCTCACGGATAGCGAAACGAAGACCCTCGTTCAAAGCAACCTTGTAGATCAATTCTACTTCGATCTCAACGTTATCACCAGGCATTACCATTTCAACGCCCTCTGGCAACTTGATTTCACCAGTACAATCCATTGTACGGAGGTAGAACTGTGGACGATACTTGTTACCGAATGGTGTGTGACGACCACCCTCTTCTTTCTTCAAGACATAGATAGAAGCCTTGAAGTGATCGTGAGGAGTAATAGCTCCTGGGTGTACGACAACCATACCGCGCTTAACTTCAGCCTTATCAATACCACGGAGGAGAAAGACCTACGTTATCACCAGCCTGACCTTGTGCGAGGTTTTTACGGAACATCTCAACACCAGTGATTACAGACTTCTTGTCTTCACCAAGACCGAGCAACTGAACTTCATCACCTACCTTACATACACCAGTCTCAATACGACCAGTAGCAACAGTACCACGACCTGTGATAGAGAACACATCCTCAACAGGCATCAAGAATGGCTTATCAACCTCACGCTCTGGTTCCTGAATCCAAGTATCAACAGTATCCATGAGCTGCATTACAGAATCAACCCACTTCTCTACGCCGTTCAAAGCACCAAGTGCAGAACCACGGATAATTGGAGTATCCTCCTCGTAACCATACTGCTCAAGAATCTCGTGAACTTCCATTTCAACGAGGTCAAGCATTTCCTCATCGTCAACCATATCGCACTTGTTCAAGAAACAACCAAACGAGGTACGTTTACCTGACGAGCGAGCAATACGTGCTCACGAGTCTGTGGCATAGGACCGTCAGTAGCAGCTACAACCAAGATAGCACCATCCATCTGAGCAGCACCAGTTACCATGTTCTTTACATAGTCGGCGTGACCTGGACAGTCTACGTGTGCATAGTGACGATTAGCTGTTTCGTATTCAATGTGTGCAGAGTTAATGGTAATACCACGCTCTTTCTCCTCAGGAGCATTATCAATCTGATCAAAAGACTTAACATCTTCAGAACCGAAGCCCTTCTCGTGAAGAACCTTTGAGATTGCTGCAGTAAGAGTGGTCTTACCGTGGTCAACGTGACCGATAGTACCAATGTTTACATGCGGTTTGGTACGCACGAATTCTTCTTTAGCCATAGCTTTTCTTATTTAATATTAAATGAATAATCTGCGTTTTTGTTATACTAACTTAGAAAAATATAGCAGAGCTGTAACTGAGAGTTGAACTCAGGACCTCTTCCTTACCAAGGAAGTGCTCTACCACTGAGCTATTACAGCAAAACCATAGAGCGGAAAACGGGGCTCAAACCCGCGACCCCCAGCTTGGAAGGCTAGTGCTCTATCAACTGAGCTATTTCCGCAAATAACATTTGAGTGGGTAGTGATGGATTCGAACCACCGAAGCTAGAAGCAGCAGATTTACAGTCTGCCCCATTTGGCCACTCTGGAAACTACCCTTATTCAAATGTTCTCTCCTTTCAAGAAGAGCCTCTTGTCGGATTCGAACCAACGACCCCGAGATTACAAATCACGTGCTCTGGCCAACTGAGCTAAAGAGGCATACTTTGCAGCCAAAGGCTACCTGTAGTAAAACGGCTGCAAAGGTAATGATTTATTTTCAATCTCCAAAATATTTAAGAGATTTTTTCAACGTTTTCTTTGCTTTTCCTTAAACTTGGTAAGCTGAACCTTCATTGCATCAACACACTCATCAACTCCTTCTTCAAAAGTATCGAATGTTTTTTCTACAAAAAGCGTTGTACCTGGCACAACAACTGATACACTTGTAGTCTTATTTAATGCAGTAGCAGGTTTCTCCACCTTTAATTGCACCTCAACTTTCTGAATGTCTTCGTAAGACTTTTCTAATTTCTCAATCTTTTTTTAGCAATAAAAACTCTGCAACTTTTCGGTAGTGTCAAAGTGAATTGACTGAATTTTAATTTCCATAGGTACCTCCATTTTTAAAAAGGTTACGCCCTTGGGTGGGCATTTTTATAGACTTTTTTTCAATTGCTCGAAGGTCGTATGCGTGTAAATCTCTGTCGTAGACAGACTCTCATGACCAAGCAATTTCTTAACACTTTCAAGCCCTGCTTCATGATTAAGCATTGCAGTAGCAAATGTATGCCGAAGCACGTGTGGAGAACGTTTCTTCAGTGTCGAAACCTTCGAGAGGTTTGTTTTCACTATTTGTCTCACTTGTGCATCAGTCACCCTCTCTCCTTTCTCTGTTCGAAAAAAAGCCTCAGACTCGCATTTCATTTCAGCATTACGTCTATGCTGGTAACTAATAAGCGTTTCTGACAATTCGTCACCAAAGGGTATTATGCGCTGTTTATCTCTCTTTCCTGTGACCTTTATTTCACAATTAATATAGTCAACATCTTTATCATTGAGACCAATCAATTCAGAAATACGAATCCCTGTTTCATAGAATGTTACAATAATTGTACGAGCAAGCACATCTTTATAACAATCCGTCCACATATTTTCATCAAGAAGTCGATCCATTTCAGCCTCTTTCAGAAATTGTGGAAGAGGTCTCTTCCTTTTTGGTCCTTGAATCCCGTGAACAGGATCCTTCTCAATAAGATTACGTCGGAGTGCGTATCTATAAAAAGATCTTAGTGCACTGAGTCTTCTATTTACGGAAGAGGCTACATTACCTCTATCCATCATTGCCTCCATCCAACGCCTGACTATATCAGAATCAATAGTCTCCCAAGAGAGCTGTAAATCAAGTTCTTGAAAAAATCGTTCAAACTCTTTCAAGTCATCACGATAATGCTTTACCGTTGCTGGAGAATAATTTCTCTCTAACTTCAAGTAATCCAAGAACAAGTCTACCATTAGCACAATGTCATATCATTTACTGGCAACGAATTTACGGAATTAATTCTAAACTACCAAATTCCTTAAGAAGATTTTACTCTTCTGCGTCGCGAAGCTGCTGTACGTAAACGGCATGCTCCATTTTCAAGCGCTTCTTTACAGAAGGTTTGTCAAACTGCTGACGAGCACGAAGCTCCTTTACAACACCTGTTTTTTCAAACTTTCTCTTGAACTTCTTAAGAGCGCGCTCAATGTTCTCGCCATCCTTTACTGGTACAATAATCATGCTTTTTTGTTTTAATTAAATTAATTGTTATACATAATACAAAAGGGTAATGACACCACTTCTGCGGCTGCAAAGTTACACTTTATTATCTTAACTTCCAAACATTTGTAGACTTTCTTGGCATATTTATCATTGATTATATCCATCACAATATCTCATTAATCATTCATTTTAAGTTGTATGAAGGCAAATTAGCGAACTACCAAAACGACTCCTTCAAGACATTAAGAACGCCTTTCTGTATATATGAGAAGCGTCTTTAATAATGGAGATAAGGCTCTCTTCAGATATAGTTCAGTATCTCTTAGATTGGAAGAGTTGCTTTTTCTAACCATTCTTGCTCTATTCTATTCAGATAAGGAGAAAGACTCTCATAGACACGACGATGATAGTTGTTCAGCCACTCACGTTCCTCAACACTCAACATCTCAAGTACTATCGGGGTTGTATCAATCGGTGCAAGTGTAAGTGTCTCAAACTTGAGGAACTCACCAAAGGCGGTTGTCTCTGCAGGAACAATGAGTAAGGTATTTTCTATGCGCACACCGAATTTCCCTTCAAGATAGAGTCCTGGTTCGTTGGTTACCGTCATGCCAGCTTGCACAGGTGCTGGTCGCCACTCCATACGAATTTGATGAGGACCTTCATGTACATTGAGGTAACTCCCTACCCCATGTCCTGTACCATGCAGATAATTATAACCTTCGCGCCACATCGGTGCACGAGCTATCGCATCCAACTGTGATCCACAGGCTCCTGCAGGGAAATGAAGCCTATCAAGTTGGATATGTCCTTTCAATACTAAGGTATAGATTCGTCGTTGTTCCTCCGTTAGTTCGCCCAAGGCAATGGTTCTCGTTATGTCTGTCGTACCATCTAAATACTGTGCACCACTATCAATGAGTACCAATCCATGTGGCTTTACTGAGATATCCGTCTCTGGTGTTGCCTCATAATGTACGATTGCTCCATGTTCTTCATACCCGACAATCGTGTCGAAGGAGATACCCTGAAACATAGGTTGCTCTGCACGTAGACCCGTCAAACGCTCGTCAAGCGACATCTCTGTTTGTCCGCCTTTCTCAACAGCAGCCTTAATCCATGCTAAGAACTTAACCATTGCGATTCCATCACGCAACATAGCCGCACGGAAGCAGTCCTGTTCAACCTCGTTCTTTATAGCTTTCATCATCGGAATTGGAGACGTTCCTACATGTAACTTTTCACTCTCCACCGCAGTAGATAAGTTGTAGTTAGTAGAACTAACGTCTATCAAAAGTGCTTTCCCAGCATATCTCTTCAAGTCCTCCACGACCGCATCATACTCCTCTACATCTACATGCTCTGTAGAAAGACAGGCCTGCACTTCTTCTGATAATTTATCTTTATATATATATAAGGTAACTTTATCAGGAGCTATTAATAGATAAGAGACAAAGACCGGATTACAATGAACATCGTTTCCACGCAAATTCAACACCCAAGCAATCTCGTCTAAGGCCGTAACTAACAGTCCATCCGCACCTTGTTTAACTAAACACTCACGTATTCGAGACAGTTTACTTTCTGTTGTCTCACCAGCATACTTCAATGGATGAAGACAGATCTTATTATTAGGAATGACAGGTCGGTCAAGCCATAGCACATCCATTGGATCAACAACACAACGCACATGAATGTTCCCTTTTGTCGCCAAACTCTCCTTCAAATCAGCAACACTAACAAAAGTATTGACACTTCCATCCACTCCAACAACAGGACTATCGTATTCTGCCAGCTCACTTGCTAACCACTCGCTAATAGAAGGAGTACCTTCTACACGTTCTTTCATTAATAAGAACTCACTCCCCGCAAGTTCCTTTGCAGCTGCAATAAAGTAACGAGAATCCGTCCATAAGGCAGCGTGATGCAACGTTACTACGGCAGTACCAGCCGAGCCCGTGAAACCAGATATCCATTCACGAGTCTTCCAGTGGTCGGCCACATATTCACTATTATGGGGGTCACTACTTGGGAAAATAAAAGCAGTAAGCGCATTCTCCTTCATCCATCTGCGAAGAGCAACAAGGCGTTCATTGATTGTTTGCATAATATTTATTGGGTTAGAGGTTATAAAACAATACAAGAAAAGAAAATCTCTCCTATCCGCCTGCTAAGTTAATCAATAATTTCATAACATCCAAATCAAGAAGAACAAGAAATATCTATAAATGCAAAACCGACTTTACAAAGGCTTACCCTTTTATAAATAATAACACAAATAATTCATTCTTTTTCTTCTCACATACTCTTTTTTTATTAACTTTGCGGTATCGAACAAAAGGGAAAATATACTTTTAAAATAAAATATTTATTATGAATTACTTAACAAACGAGAAACTTGTTATCGTCGGTGCAGGCGGTATGATTGGTTCAAACATGGTTCAGACCGCTCTTACACTCGGTCTTACTCCTAACATCTGTCTATATGATATCTATGAGCCAGGCGTTCATGGTGTATTCGACGAGATGGAGCAGTGCGCTTTCCCAGGTGCTAACCTTTCTTACACCGTTGACCCTGCAGAGGCTTTCACTGGTGCTAAGTACATCATTTCTTCTGGTGGTGCTCCTCGTAAGGAGGGTATGACACGTGAGGACTTGTTGAAGGGTAACTGCAAGATTGCAGCTGATTTCGGTGAGAACATCAAGAAGTATTGCCCAGATGTAAAGCACGTTGTTGTTATCTTCAACCCAGCTGACGTTACAGCATTGACAGCTCTTATCCACTCTGGTTTGAAGCCAAATCAGTTGACATCACTCGCTGCTCTCGACTCTACTCGCCTACAGCAGGCTTTGGCTCATGAGTTCGGTGTACAGCAGGATAAGGTTACCGGTGCACACACCTACGGTGGGCACGGTGAGCAGATGGCTGTATTTGCTTCTCAGGTTAAGGTTGATGGCAAGCCATTATCAGAGATGGGTCTCTCAGCTGAGCGTTGGGAAGAGATTAAGCATCATACTGTACAGGGTGGTTCAAATATCATCAAGCTTCGTGGTCGTAGCTCATTCCAGAGCCCAGCTTACAATGCTGTTAAGATGATTGAGGCTGCTATGGGTGGTGAGAAGTTTACATTGCCAGCTGGTTGCTATGTGAACGACGAGAAGCTCGGCTTCAAGAACGTTATGATGGCTATGCCTACAACAATCGATGCTACAGGTGTTCACTACTCTGAGCCAACAGGAACTCCAGAGGAGATGGCTTCTCTCCAGGCATCTTACGAGCACCTCTGCAAAATGCGTGAGGAAATCATCAGTCTCGACATCGTACCAGCTGTTGCTGATTGGAAGAACGACAATGCGAATTTGTAAGAAAGTTGACGAGTTGACAAGTGAACTTTCAAGTTGACAAGTTGACAGCAGATATTATTAAAGAAAGGCAACTGACATTTATAGTCGGTTGCCTTTCTTATTGAACAGATAAAACGTGTAAGGAACTTAAAGGTCTCCTCAAAAAAACTTAGGAGCTTTTCACAAAAAGCTTAAGAACTTTTCACAAAAAGCTTAAGAGCTTTTCACAAAAAGCTTAGGAGCTTTTCAAAGAAAGCTTAAGAGCTTTTCAAAGAAGCTTAGGAGCTTTTTAAAAACGTTTGTAGGTCATCTTCAAAATACTTTCGAACAGTTCTACCTGTCTTCTGCAACTAACGGGCAGAAACAGGAGACGGAACTATTCTATCTCAATCCTAACAATACGCTGATTGAAACGGCGATGGAAATAAGGAATGCGCAGGAACAGATGGAAAGCGAATGGGAATCGCCCTTCATCGTACTCACTCATAAAATATTCCTTCCTCACGTGCAATCGACTGTTCCATTTCTCCATCTCCTTTGTATTGAGTAGCGACCACTTGAACTCAGCACCCTTGTCCATCTTCTGTAGCATATCATGTTTCTTCTCTCGTCCAACAAGCACAAAAGCGAGCATATCAAACAAAATGGTAGCTGATGGGAGTTTGTCACAGATATTGCGGAATAGTTCTCGCACTCTTTCCTCAGAGAAATACATCAGCACTCCCTCAAGGATAATTAGTACAGGCGACTTACTATACGCTCTCACTTTGTCCAGCCAGTCCTCATCAAACATGGATTCAGCCAGATAAGTGTTGCGTTCCGTCTCCGTAAGGAAACGGCGGCGCAGATCGACAGCCTCTGGGAGGTCGAGATCGAACCAGTGTGTCACTTCGGGTTGCCCCATCCGCTCATACCGTGCATCCAATCCTGCCCCCAGCTGTATCACCACAGCATCGGGATGCTGGGCAAGGAACTGTCGTGCCTCATTATCTATCAGTTTAGCACGAATGCAGCAGCCTAACTGTGAGAGCTTGGCTTTCTTAAACTTAGAAAAATCATAGTCAATCTGTCCGATGATTTCCTTTGCTTTCTCATCACGCAGCAATGGATCGGGACGATCGGACTCTACAGCTTTTGCCCACAGCGTGGTAAGCATCGTCTCGGGAATCTCCGTCAGAGTGGATTTAACCTTTTCCATTTGTATTCTATATGAATATCATTTGAGTGATTAGATAACAGGAAGGCTCCTTTTACTTTTACTTATTATTAAGTGAGGAGCCCTCCTTTTTTACTTCTCAAAGCTATGGAAGAAACAAGGGTTACCCTTTACCTGAAGGATAGGACCTGTTACTTCTTTCGTATCTGGATTGTAAGTGTAGAAGCCTGTAGCCTTCTTATTAGCACTACCGAAGACTATCAAATTCTTATGCTTAGCAACAGCAATACCCTGAGGATTAGAAATCTCCATACCATTGATAAGCGTCATTGTCTTTTGCTTCAAATCAACAACGATTGGAACAGATGTAAAGCTGAGGTATGGATTTGTCAGACCATCAGGAGCAAGTGCGAACGAGTTTCCATAAATATAAAGTAAACCCTTACCCGCATAACACATAGCTGCGATATAGTCTATATGCTTGGTTGAAAGACCAGCAACCTCTGTCTTATCAAGACGAATTAGGAAGTCTGGATCAATCTCTGTAGAACCATTCTTTATACGAGCGATACCACCATTCAGTCCAGGAACAACACCGAATGAGCCAACACAGTTAAAGTAAATATCCTTATTCTCATCCATAAAGATTGAACCAGCATCAATAGGACGAGTAGCAAAGCACATTCCCAAAGACTCATTAACAATGTGTTTCTCTACTTTATCTGTCTTCACATCAATCATAGCAAACTCTATATTATTACGAGTTGCCACATACTGAGCATTCATTTGGTTCAGTCCAACAAAGAGTTTACCATCACGAATAATCATTGCAGCAGGTGCAACCCTCGTATCTGACTGTTTCAGATTATTAAGGTCAATATCTGCAATCTTTGTCATAGTTGTTGGGTTGAATACCATCACAACACCAATACCTTGTAAACTGACGTATGCTTTCTCACTACTTGCCTCTACGATGTTACATGCTGCAGCACCTGCAGGAATAGACAAGGCACCTTCTTTCTTCCATGTACCATCGTTCATAATTCTATAGCGATTTATCTCCGCCTTCGTGTTACCCATATAATCAGGGAATGAGTAGACATTGCCCGACTCTGTAACAATTGGCGTAGAACCAAAACCGCAAGGAATACTATTGCTATTATCATAAGTACCAGGCAATAAACTTGGCAATGCTTGTAAATATACATTACCACTATTACCCTCTGGATTGGTAATTCCCGTTGCGAAGACAACTCCATGGAAGTCCTTATTACCAGGATTAGGTTTAGGACCCGGTGTTGGGTCGTCACCATTGTTTCCACAAGCGGTAAACATAGCCATCACAACAATGGCTGAAAGAATTGATTTAAACTTTTTCATTGTTCTCTTTATTTAATATTAATATTATCTCTATAGACACACAAGATGCCCTTTCTTTGTGAATCACGCTTTACTCTTTCATATTGCAAAATAAAGTCTTATTGCTTCTTACTTCAGAAGATATCTAACTTTTACTCCTATATATCTTCCTGGCAGAGGACGATTAAACTCTGATACAACATGGCGATCCATAAGATTCTTTACCTTAAACGTTAAAACCCATTGGTCATTCTTGAAACTATGTTCTATTGCTGCATCCATCGTCAAAGCAGAAGGAATCTTCTTATCTTGATACCGACTTACTTCAAAATCATAGTAATATGTATGAACGTATGAAGCATCAAAGAGGAAACGTGTGTTCTGTTCCTTTCCTCCAAAGAGGTTTTCTTTATGGAACTCTGCACCAAAGTTTGCTAATAGATAAGGTACGTTTGGGATACGTTTCATATAGGTGGGATTCTCGACAGTAGTACCAGGAGTTAGCTTTCTGACGTCACGAAGGTCTTGATAAGTACCATTCGCATAAAGATAAAGTACTGGACAGACATCTCCCTTAACATCAAGTTCAACACCTCTCGTACGAACACTACCAAAGTTACGATAGCGAGCCATCGTAGGTATCATATCAGGCGTGAACCTTATCATGTCTTTCAACTGATTATAAAATCCATTCAACTCTATCTCAACAAGTCCTCCATCTTGTTTAAGTGACGATAAAGCATACCAAGATTGACACCAGATGTACGCTCAGGCTTCAAAGCTGGGGATGCAAGGATAGAATATCCATTACCTATCAACTCCTCACTTGTAGGTATTCGCACCTCTGAATTAAAAGAACCCTTTAGCATCAAGTCGTCTGTAAACTTATAACGAAAGGCATCACTAAAACCGAAATAAGATTTAAACACCTTTACAGGCTCTGGTGATCGTACCGAATAAACATCAATACTACGAGAATGAGATGAGAATATAAAGTTCTTAAACGTAAAAGCGTTTTGGAAACGACCATCAAAGAGGGTCAAATCGTATGATAAACCCGTTGTTAAGGTTTTCATCTTACTTGGGAAATTTGACTGAAATCCCAAGGCTTTGTCCATTAAAGAGTCGTTTGGATGAAGTGAATTCCTATCAAAGTAAACATTCAGATTAATGCCATGATGCTTATCTATGGTATATCCCAAATTAAGCTTCGATGTCAACTCATTTGACCGGTTTCTTCCGTCTGAAGGGAAGTTATTCTGCTCTCCTCCGTATGGAGAGACTGCAGGCAACTTGTTTCCATCCCAATCATAACGATTTGAAGCTTTATCATTCAAGCCATACCTACCTATGAAATACCCTATATCAAAGTCAAAAATCGAGACCATCTAAAAAAAGAAATTCTTACGTTTTAGTGCCAATGTTGTCAATCCACTAACAGAGTGGTTATAAGCCTCACGCACATCGAGGTCGATTCCTTGTATCTCCTGACGTGTCTTGAGGAAAATAAGTTCCCACTTCATTTCATCAAACCACCATTTCGTAGCCTTAACTGACATTCCAGCCATGACTTTACTGAACTTATCATGATCTCTTTCTACTATTCTATTATCAAGATTTGCCAAGGTCATCTTATAATTGTTCTTTGAGAACGAGAAGGCTCCGCCAATACCAAATTGTAGACCAGTTTTATGATTGGTACGCTTAAACACCGTTGATACCTGATGTGTGTTAAATGAACCTAACTCGTATGAGAAGTCAAAATAAACAGGTGGGTATTCCTTTGTTACTACATTGACTGCTCCGCCTAAGGCTGAGCCACCAAACTTATAAGGGACAATACCTTTATAAACCTCAATACGCTCTATCATATTCGTTGGAATATCGTTTAAAGCAACAAAGTTACTCAATTGCGACATCGGAATTTCATCCACATACATTCCCATACGCTTACCTTCTAAGCCACGGAGTGAGATGCGAGAGGCACTACCTAAGCCTCCTGTGTTTCGCACGGTTACACCAACTGTACGCGCAAGTACGTCATTAATATTTGTCGCTGTACCTTGTAACTGACGCTGTCCTATAACGGATATAGGCATTGCCGACTCCTTCAGCTTCCTAATCTCGCTACGTGCTGTCACCATAACTGCTTTCATCTCAACAGTTGTATCACGCTTATTCACCTCTGTGCATTTCCACTAAGCATGAAAAACCTGAAAAAGTGTTAGAACAAATCACCTTTCTATATACGAACAGGTAGTATACACCCTTTGCAGACAAGTGTTTTCCTGTTATTTTTCATCTACCTTGTTGTTTAAAGACTCCGTGTTACAACGAATAGAGTCTTAAGTAAAAAATATGTATTCAACTATCGATGCAAAGGTAAAAAATAATAGAGCGTGGTACAATACCTAAAAGTTAGTAAACCATATCATAGTAAGGCTAAACATATTGTAGTCTAATAGCCGATTTGAGTTTAATTCATGCTTAGCACCAATGGTGTTAAGCGTCCACGCCATACGTGCGAGGCGTTCCCACATACGTTAGAACTAGGTGAAAGAAACTTAATCCAAGTACTAACTGCAAGACTATTAGAGCACAAAAACAGTCTTATTCCTTCTATAAAGAAAGATGGGAATAAGACTGCTATATATATTAAAGAGAGCTAAAGACTTACTTCTGTCTGAGATCGCTCAGCCTGACTCTGAATCAAACTCGGTATCCTCGAAATAGTTAATCTGCATAGCTGCACGTACCTCATCCATTGTCTGAGCAGCAGTCTCACGTGCTTCAATGAGCCCTTCTTGAGGATGTTATAGATCTCTGGAATATCCTGTTCATACTCACGACGACGCTGCACGGATTGGGATCCAACATCTTATTCAGTACACTATTGAGCAACTTCTTACGCTTCATATCACCGATACCACCAGCAGTGTAAACACTTTCAACTCATCAAGATTCTGGAACTCTGGCAGAACTCAGCGAGTCCTCATCTGTTGAGAAGGCATCGAGGTAAAGTGAAACACTGCGTTACCCTCAACATGACCGGGATCAGACACATTCAAGTGAGTTGGGATCGGTGTACATTGTCTTCACCTTTCTTCCCATACGGTATCAGCATCGTCAGAGATAGATACAGTTACCAAGACTCTTACTCATCTTCTCCTCACCATCTGTGCCGGGCAGACGACGTGCCGTCGCGTTCTCTGGCAGCATAATAGCAGGCTCAACGAGTACTGGTGCATAAATCTGATTGAAGCGACGTACGAGTTCACGTGTCAACTCAACATGGGCTCTTGGTCTTCACCTGCAAGGGACAGTAGTAGCCTTTGAAAGCTGCAATATCAGCAGCCTGAGAAACAGGATAAGCAAAAAGCCCATTGGGATGTTAGCTTTCAAAGTTGCGCATCTTAATCTCAGTCTTCACCGTTGGGTTACGCTGAACACGGCTTACGCTAACGAGGTTCATCAAGAAAGGTTGTCAGTTCTGCAATCTCAGGAATCTGACTCTGTATGTAGAGTGTACATTTCTCTGGACTCAAACCAGCAGAAAGGTAATCTAAAGCCACCTCAATATTCTGCGAGATCTTCTCTGGGATGTCAGCATTATCTGTCAACGCCTGTACGTCTGCCATGAAAGACAAACATCTTATCGTAGTCTCCGAGGTTCTGAAGTTCCACACGACGGCGGAGAGAACCACATAGTGACCCTAAGTGAAGTTTACCTGTGGGCGGTCACCAGTTAAAATAATCTTTCCCATGTATATTTTTCTGTTTTATTCGTTTATGTGTATCTGTTGAAGCTACTCATCATGTCCTCGATGTAGCAATAGTATCTACATCTTCTTCTGGTTTTCCTCAACCTTTGTCTTCTATCCTTTTGATCCGGCACTACTGGGGCTGTTGCCACAGTATCAACAGATGGGTCTGCTCTACCTGAATAGGAGTTTCATATGGAGATCATGTCGTTGGGATAGCTATCAGTCACTGGGTTTACTGGCGAAGAAGGCCAAAACGTAAAGTAAGCACCCACACCACCTGCCAGTAGAGTAGACCAATAAGAACACCCCAAAGGATAGCATTGCTATCTTTTCTTTTGGTACTTCTGCCTTGTACCTGCTGCGACTGTGGGAGTAAAGACGGATGGTTGTTCATACTGCTGACCAGCACTCACCAAAGGCAATGTCACCTCCATGACACCTGACAATGAGGGACAAGTACACTCGATGGTCTGTCCTTCTTCAGCCTCAACAATAAACTGTGTTCCCACAGTTATCACATATTATCTGATATTTCATAACTTTTACGTTGCTTAGAACCTTTATTTGTTGCACCTGCAGACTCTCAACATAAGTACCTGCTAAAAGAACCACAAGTAGAGCGATACTCTTCATCTTCAGCAAAGTGATTCATCAATAAACTGAAACTCTCAAGATCGAATACTTCAAAGCCTCCACCATCACGCAAGAGCCCTTTTGCCTCTGCAAAATGCTTGTTGTTCGGACCAGAAGAACTGGCATATCCACACCGCAGCCTCAAGAACATTGTGGATTCCGACTCCAAACCCACCACCGACGTAGGCAACATCACCATAATGATAAATCGATGATAGCAAGCCGAAGCAGTCAATAATCAAAACGTCCGCATCAGTAACATTCTCTTCTGTTGCCTGTGTGTAGCGTACGACCTTCTTATCCTTTATCAGTGAGAGGATAGTCTTTAGATGATCTTCTCCTATGACGTGGGGTGCAATGATGAGTTTCCAATCCTTATGTTCGTTAAAATACTTAAGGAAGATTTCTTCATCAGGCTGCCATGATGATCCTGCCACAAAGACTTTCCTTCTATCAGTAGTATCCCCATTAACGAACTTCTCCACCAATGGAAGTTTCTTGCTTGCATTCTTGATTTGCAAAACACGGTCAAAGCGAGTATCACCCACAACAACAGCATCAGATATTCCTATCTTATTCAAGAGTTCCTTGCTCTCCTCATTCTGAACAAAGAAACGGCTAAAACACTTCAAAACACGTCCATAACCTCTGCCATACCACTTAAAGAAGATTTGATCAGGACGGAAGATGCTTGACACACTATAGACTGGTATATCACGATATTGCAGGATATGCAGGTAATTATACCAGAATTCATACTTGATAAAGAATGCCATAACAGGACGAACTGCACGTAGGAATCTGCGCGCATTGCCCACCGTGTCTATAGGAGATAGGTAATGATGTCTGCTCCCTCGCAATTCTTCCTCACCTCATAACCGGAAGGAGAAAAGAAAGTAAGCAAGATCTTATATTGCGGATAGTCTTTTCGTATCTGCTCTATCAAAGGGCGACCTTGTTCAAACTCGCCCAATGAGGCAACATAGAAACCAAACGTATTGAGCGTCCGGTTCCACCTTCTCACGTAAGATCCGCACAGCCTCCTGTTCGCCTCGCCACATCTTGCGTAGCTTCTCATTGAAAAAGACTACCCACAGCGATGCCGAACTGGATGGCATACGATTATATATTATACATACTCAGCTCTAATGATGTAGCGCTTTCAAGGTACTTATCCTAACACCTCGATAGCCTTGTGCATACGCTTCAGGTTTCCTCTTTGCCAAAGATAGATATATCGAACGTTCCAGGACCCTTACCAATACCAACCAATGTCAATCGGAAATGCATTCATTATATCCTCAAACATAGCCTTTGTCCTCTACCCATTTCATACAATAGGTTCCTGACCTTCAATGGAAAGTCTTCTATACCTTCAAGCACCTCTGCCAAGTTCTGCTCATCTGCTGTGCAGAATATTCCTTCAACGCTTTCTTAACCGTCTTCTCATCGTAACTTGTTGAGCGATAAAGAAGAAGAACAAAGTTCCCAAAGCTCTTTCACGAAACTAACACGATCTTTCATCATGTGAACAACCTGTCTTACCTGTTCCATCGTAGCTTCAACACCATTATTAGCTACGATAGGTGCAAGAGTTCTGCTATCTCGTCATCGACTTTTACGGAGGATATACTCGTGATTGAAACCACATTCCCTTCTGATAGTCAAACTTAGCTCCACTCTTTGAACATTTCGTTATATCGAATGCTTTTACTAACTCATCAAGAGAGAAGAGTTCCTGTTCGGTTCCTGGATTCCAACCTAACAATGCTAAGAAGTTCACCACTGCCTCTGGGAAATATCCACTCTCACGATAACCCGAGCTAACCTCTCCTGTCTTAGGATCATGCCACTCTAATGGGAACACAGGGAAGCCTAGACGATCACCATCACGCTTACTAAACTTACCCTTTCCTTCTGGTTTCAACAACAATGGAAGGTGGGCAAAGCGTGGCATACTATCTTCCCAACCAAAGCACGATAGAGCAACACATGCAATGAGCACTTGGCAACCACTCCTCACCACGAATCACATGAGAGATTTCCATTAAATGGTCATCAACGATGTTAGCAAGGTGGTAAGTAGGCAACTCGTCTGCACTCTTATACAAGACCTTATCATCAAGAATATCACTCTTAATGCATACATCGCCACGAATCATATCATTGACATGCACCTCCTCACCTGGCTCTATCTTAAAGCGAACAACATATTGTTGACCATCGTCTATCAGACTTTCAACCTCTTCTCTTCGACATGGTCAGAGAGTTACGCATCTGAAGACGAGTATGTGCGCATCATACTGGAAGTTTCTCAATCTCCTTTGCGCTTAGCATCTAACTCCTCTGGCGTATCAAAGGCAATATATGCTTTACCAGCCTCTAACAGCTGATTGACATACTTTTTATAGATTTCACGACGCTCACTCTGTCGATAAGGACCATGCTCTCCTCGAAAGCTAACGCCTCATCAAACTCTATTCCTAACCATTTAAAACGAATCGAGGATATATTCTTCTGCTCCAGGAACAAAAGCGATTAGAGTCTGTATCTTCTATACGGAAGATGAGTTTACCGCCATGCTGACGAGCGAAAAGGTAATTATACAAAAGCCAGTACGTACACCACCAATATGCAAAGCTCCTGTTGGACTAGGTGCAAAAACGTACTCTCACATTTCTCTCTGCCATTGTCTTAAATTATATATTTTTCCTGCAAAATTAATGTTTTTTTGACTATCCGCCATATTTTTAGTATTTTCGCTTAAGTTGACGATTAACGCACAAAGATATAACATCCTGTTATAACATTTATATGAAAACAAGATATAGATGAAAGATTCAGAAAACATTAGCAACCCCTATTGGCGGAATATGAGCTTCAAGAACGATATTGGTCATTGTTGCTGTGGTGCTGATAGTGCTTTTCTTACCCACGTACAAAGGTAAAACTTTTCCACTATGACGAGGGAAAACCATGGATGTATGGGCAGTTGATTGCGAAGTTCGACTTTCCCTATCTTTAAGACGAAGCAGCCCTGAAAAGGTGAAGAGATTCTATCATGAAGCACTTTCCAACCTTATTATAACATCAATCAGCTGTTGAACAGAAGAAGATTGAACAATTTAAGCAGGCTTATAAGGATGGTATTCCTGGCTTATCGAAAGACTATGTCGATGCAATAGCACACCGATTGCACGAAATCTATGAGGCTGGAGTCATTGATCCACAACAATACTCTACACTTGCCAAGGACAGCAACCATTACATCCGTGTCGTCAAAAGGCAAACAGGGCTGTGAGCGTACCTATCAACAAGACCTACTCAACCCTTGGTGCTTACGAGCAGCTTTTCATGGATCCATTGCTGGGGCCAAAGCGTTATGTGCTGCAGCAATGCAATCTAAACGAATACATTGAAGCAAACCTTGTCTACGATAAAGATCGTAGTGAGACGGAAATGAACGATATGCTCAGCCTTATTCCACAAGCATCGGGAATGGTACTGGAAGGACAACGCATCATTGATCGTGGCGACATTGTTGATGCCAAGACCTATCTCGTGCTCAATTCCTTTGAACAGGCAATGGAGAAACGTAAGGCTTCCGAGGATGAAATTACGTCTACTTTCATCGGACAAACCATCTACGTACTTATTCTCATCTGTTTGTTCACACTTTACTTAGCACTTTTCCGAAAGGATTACTTCAATAAGCCACGAGCTATCTCATTACTCTATGTGATGATAGTCATCTATCCTATTCTCACCTCCTTGATGATGGAACATAACATTCTAAGTGTGTATATCCTTCCATTCAGTATGGCACCCGATATTCTTCCGTGTGTTTATGGACTCACGAACAGCCTTTATCAGACACATGACAATGATACTCATCTGTGCAGTGGCAGTTAAATATCAATACGAGTTTATTATTGTACAACTCGTAGCAGGTCTTGTGGCAATTTATTCCCTACGCGAACTTTCAAAAAGAAGTCAAATATTCCTTACGGCTCTCCTTGTTACCATCGGCTCAGCGGCAGTATACTTCTCTCTCCAACTTATACAGGCTGATGACTTCTCGAAAGCTCGACCAGAGTATGTATTATCACTTTGCAGTAAACGGCTTCTTCCTTCTCTTCACCTATCCATTGATGTTGGTTATCGAGAAGACTTTCGGCTTCGTGTCTACTGTAACAATGTTTGAGTTGTCAAACACAAACAATGAACTACTAACGCCGACTCAGCGAGGGTTGCTCTGGTACCTTCCAGCACTCTATCACAGTTGGTAACCTTGCCACAGAAATAGCCAGCAGAATTGGTGCGAAAGAGCCAATTGGTACGTACTGGCGCACTCTATCATGACGTTGGTAAGATGCTCAATCCCTGCGTTCTTTACCGAGAATCAGGCGGGTATCAACCCGCATGACAAGCTGAACGACCTCGAGTGCACGTATCATCATTAGCCATGTAACGGAGGTCTGAAACTTGCAGAAAAGTATAACCTTCACGCGAGATTAAGAGTTTATTACCACACACCATGGGGCTGGACTTGCAAAAGTATTTCTATATACATTACAAGAATGAGCATCCTGATGAGGAGGTTAACGAAGACTTGTTCCGCTATCCCTGGACCCCAAATCCTTTCACTCGCGAACAGGCTATTCTTATGATGAGCGATACCGTTGAGGCTGCTTCACGCTCGCTGCAAGAGAATACACAGAAGAAAGCATCAGCGGATTTGGTAAACCGACTCATTGATGGATCAAGTAGCTGATGGGAACTTCACGGATTGTCCTATCACTTCCGTGATATCACCGCTGCCAAAAACCGTTCTTATCGAACGTCTGAAAGCGATGTATCATACTCGTATTCAGTATCCACAGCTGAAAAGCATAGAAAGGTTGAGGCCAATCACAATATAGACTCTCCTCCTATCTCTCTTCAAAGGGAGATGCATAATACTAGAAACCTCACTAGAGTTAGCAATAGTAACGTAGTGGGGTTTCTTTCTCGAAATTCAGTCATTTGAGATGATAGGGTTTACCCTTTAAATTTAGAACTTTGATCGTAATGCCACAGAGAAAAGAAGAACACAGAGGTTATTAAAAGCGATAGAGGCACAGAGGCTGCCGTCAGTGTGTAGAAAAACAGAGTTTATAAACCTATTCTCATGTGACACTTGGCACTAAATCATTAGAATTTTTATTTACAAAACGAGTTGCAAAATAGGCGGAAACAAGGCTAAAAACAAGCACCAATAACACCTTCATAAATTGTTCGCTATCAAGTATTTATAAAAACTGCATTTTCGAAAGGCGCCCTATAAGACTTCAAGAGGCGTTAGTTAGACTTTCAAAGGGCATCTATTGCAAGTCAATTAGGGCATCTTTTAGAAGCCAAAAGAGCATATATAGGTTTTGAATCGCATAAAATTGTTTTACAAACACCAGTAATATGAGAATACGTTATTTGTGAAGACAGATAGACATAGTATCAATTTACATTTTATCTTTGAGTCTCCCCATTTTTCAAGATTATCTAATTGGAGATAGTAATACCATGCAAATCTATAAGCCTTTATTCTATTTACAATCTACACATTTAACGGAAGAGACACTATTACTACCCTTTTTGCTTCCTAATCAACTGCTGACATTTTAACTAAAAGTGAGACAAAGTGAAAATTTGGAAGTTTAGAACAATATTCATAACTTTACAACCAAAATTCTATAAGTTTTATATACACTTACATATCAAAAATGAAGTATCAGAAGACTGTCATTGCAGCTGCTTTGCTCGTAATAGGCAACAACTACTAGCTGGAGGTTTGCTTTCCAAACACCAATCAGAATCGCATTTAACCGCAACTTTTGCGCGTGTGAGTGCAATTGGTGATTGACGGTGTTTTACTTTAACCCTGCTGGTGTAGCTTTCCTTGACCAAGTTTTTCATCTCTCTCTTAACTTCCAAAGCATATATCAGACACGTGATACTTCCACTTTCAGCGTGCAGCATTCGCTAATACTCGTACAGGTATCCTTTCAAGCTGAATGGTGGTAATGCTACGATGGCGTAAGTTCTATCAAAGATAAAGCTTCTGTGCCTATCCTCCCAACTTTCCAGGTGGCATATAATAAAGATAAATGGAGTTTTTCCAAGCTGGTTTGACTTGACTGTGGCAGTGGTAGGCTACTTTCAACGACGGTCTTCCCTGCATTTGAACGTCCAGTATCGCGCTCCTCCTGCACTTATCAGCCCAGCAGTTGCCTACCTTTGCGGCACTTCTCGGACAGCAGGAGACGCCTGCTACCAGCTACGCCTTCAAAGCTATGAGCGGTCAGCAGTATAATTTCGGACTCCAACTCGGTGTTGCTATAAGATTAACGAGAATCTCTCTGTATTTGGTGGTGCTCGTTTTCAATTATATCTATAACAAATACGAAGGTAATCACCAATATTTCTGCAAAGTGGGTGAAACAGCGTAATCTCTAGACTATTTCAATCGAAAGGTTAACGCTTTTGAACGAAAAGAGCAAGTGCATTGCAGGCACAGGTGTTGCTGCTGCAGACTGAGGCAGATGCAAAACGTGCACAAGCAAATCAAACTACCGACCCTACAGTAAAGGCTCAGTAGTTAGAGCTGCAGACCAATGAGCTGGCGCACAGAAGGCAACAGCAGGTGCAGCTCGTTAGCGCAGGCGCAGACAAAGTTGAACAGCACAAGGAACTTGTAAAAGACCGCTATGTAGAGGTAAGTCAGCGCGGATGGGGTATCACTCCAATCCTGGTATTGACTATCGCACTGGCGATGGAACTTCGCTGCACGTTATGAGTTTACCACAAAGTTCAATATTGAGAATAACACTAAAACGCGATGATACCAAGCGTTATGAGAATGGCGTGAACACTCCAAACGATATTCCTGGTATTCTGCACTTGGTGCGCAGTATGAAAGTACTGAAAAACCTCCGTGTTATGGCAGGGATATAACCACTATTTCGATAAGGATGCACGCATGGACAATGACAAGCAGCGCTTCCTTACATAACACACACAGAGTTCCTTTACTGGTGTTGGGATGGGATATCAACCCTTCAGTGACAGATCAGCAGCAGGTGGCCAGCGTGCGCTCTACGGTCTTGGTGATGGTAAATACCGAGCGATCTTAGCTTCGTAACGAGCAGTTACAGCTTCGGTTTTGGTGCAAAAGATTAAGGTTGCAAAGAACGCTCATCTCAACAGTTGCTACTTCTTTACCAACTATTCAAACTTCAAGAAGGAATACAATGATGCTATCGAAGCAGGTCAGGAGCAGGTGACACAGCCTGATGGTACTGTAACAATGCAGCCTAAGACTCTCACAACCAAAAACACCGATATCTTCACTCGTACCAATAAGGTACTCGGTGTTGGACTTGATATTGATTTCTAAGCCACAAATAAATCTACCGTTTTCCACAACTAATACCATTAAGAGGCAGTCAGAGTGATTCTGACTGCCTCTACACTTTTATAATTTCATCACAATTACTTGTCGTTTTCAACTAATATTCATATATTTGCAACAGAAAGGAATAAGTTTATGGGAACAACAATATCAACACTTGCTTCAAAGATTGCTTGCTAAACAAGCATACCAAGAGAAAAAGAAATTAGAAAGCTTGCAGAGAATTGCAAGATACTTATCTGCCGAAGAGAGAGAGGTTCTCTTCAGTGGGAATGGGTTTGTACGTGTACCAAAAGAGGAAGCTGAGAGAATGAAGATTGATGCTTACCTCAACACTTAAATATCTACAAAAAATGAGCCTGAGTTATTATCCATACAGATTTGTGAAGAAAATAGATGAGCCTTGGGATGGACCTCAAGGCTTTTTACTTTATAAACTTTTGTATTCGTTTAAGTCTATAAAAGTCATCAGACTTATTGGGTGTGGGTAGAGGTTTATTCACAACATTTTTATGCCGTCAAGTTCCATCTAAAAGCACATAGAAATAGTGATAAGAAGTATAATATCTTGACGGGACTTAACGAGCCAAGAGAATGTATACAGACTTGTATGGCTATTATGAAAGAAGTTTCAGGGAAAGACGATAAAGCTTCTTTTGGTTTTATTGGTGCTAACTCTATTGGAGAGTCTGAACTTGAAACAAAAAGATTCCGAGTATATAGTAGGTATATGCAGACTTACTTTAACTCAGAAGAGTTTGAACATCATTATAACCTCATGAAGAGTGCGTATTTGATAATATGTAAACAGCAATTAAAAGATAATCCCAACCTCATCAACGACATCGTTGAAGGCTTTAAAGAACTTTACCCCTACTTTGACTAACATCCGTCTTAAACCTATTAATATATAAGATAAAAGATGCTTCTCATACCTTCTATGTTGCTTTCAAATAATTGGGAAATATTTGTAATTTATTAACTGTTCATTATCAATCACTTAGCGTGAAGTTTGTTAGTACGATGACTTTAGAAGAAGCAACAGCCACCAGCCCGGCATGGGAACACCGGGTATGGAAAGGCTACGAACAACAGACCTATCAGACAAACTTTATGAGTTGACACGGACGTATCCGCCCAACAATTTACTTCTTCAGAATATAGGTAAAACGCAACAATCTTATCGGAGATGACACCCGAAGGTCCATCAATTATAGAAAGGAGTCGTTTTTATGAAGTTGTCCAAAAGTCTGTATGTTATTCTTTATCCCATCTGTATGGCTCATATTTCCTACTCTCGAGTACCGAGAAAATGATGTTGGACATCTTTTACGCTATTTTTGACTATGGCTCTGCGGTTTCATGGACTGCTTGTATCCGGCATAGGCCATTCCCAGTCCGTAATCTCTGTAGATGGCTATCCATGCAGCCTCTATGATCATCGGTCCGAGATGCTTTGTTGCCACGGAAGGTCTTCTCCGCTTGCAGTTTTCTCTCCACTATTATGACAGGTCGGTATTAGGCCGAGATAACTGGCGAACTGGTTCTCGTTACAGGATCTCTTCACATCGTAGATTTCTGCAGCATACACATGGCTACACTCACCCATGCTGCCAGGTATCGACATCAGAGCTCGTAATTGTTCTCTATACCTGTTGCTGCTCGCAGCCTTCGTATGGATTTTTGTCCGCGTCCAAGAGTGTCCGCGTATCGTCTCCACCTGCTTGACGAGCAAGTCCAACGACAATCTTGAGGAGGAAAGCAGCACGACATCCTCCTTGAGCCATTTGATGAAAAGCCTTCGACCAGTGCGCGTCCCCGGTCTTGCGAACTGCAGGTATCTCCACGCCATTGCAGTGCAGCAGGATTGCTTCACCCTGCCTTGTAGCCGAGGAGTTGTTTCTGTATGGTCTTCCTACGGATGACTGACCCGTCATCGATATTCTCTTTCTCACGGATGTATAGGGACGGATGTCACCGCGCGCAAGGAGCGCGCAAGTTTGGCTGCATCTACCTTATCGGTCTTCATCACCTCCTCGTACTGGGGTGGTCGGAACATCACGGCATGTGGGTCGACACAGTTGATGCCGTACTCGCCCGAGGAGCGTAGTATGTGGAAAAACCACGGAGCCTGACTCATACGCGGCATGGTACTCTGCCATCAGGAAATGCTTCTTCAAAAAGTCAAGAGCGTCTTTGCGGAGGCTTGACTGCGGGTGCCTCTCTGTAACCCGACTCGGTCAGCACACAGACCTCCCAAGTTTTTGCGATAGCACATCAATTCCGATGTAAATCTTTTGTCCTTTAAAGGAAATTTTTGTTTCTTTGCATATCGGTACAGTTCTAATTGTTTGTCATTTGTCGTTTGCACTACAAATATACAATCCAATTATTATCGTACCAACATTTTCTTGCAGATCTATGATACTTTGCGGTGGTTTTGAGTATGCCGGAGGCGCGAAGCCTCGAAGAGCGGCATCCGACTTGTCTCTGTGTGTTAGCCTTTGCAAACATAGTAACTTATCTTATTTGAAAAACATGCTTTTAAAAGTGGGCAAATAACGTTTTAGAAAGGACTAACACAATTTACTATCCAGCCCCTAACAACAAACTCCATTCTATTTATTTTTCATGAACAAAAGGAATTATTTTCATGAAAAGAAATATTTATTTTCACGATAAAAATATTTTTCTTCATGAAAAATAATTTGGAGAATAAGACTTTAAAAAGGAGATAAGTAACTATCTACTAGCGTGGGATCAACGTCGTAACACACTTGAAGAGCACCATATCTCTTATCCTTCAACATGGCATCTAAGGCTCACGAAGATACTGACGAACACCGAGATGATCAATACCATTCTCCAACTTAGGCATAATTTTTCTGATACTCTAACGTCTTCACACGAGCTACTACTGGTTTTTATCTCGGACCAAGTACATGCGCTCACCAAAGATTTCACGGAGTGCATACCCAACTCTAAACCCGAGAGTTCACTGTGCTTTTCATCCCTATGTTTCAAATAAACATAGACAAGTCGATAAAACGGAGGATAATGAAATTCCAATCTCTCTGTAAGTAAGTCGGAATAAAAACGACTGGTAATCATTACACACTACCTGCTGAATAACCGGCAACTCCGGACTCTTTGTCTGAAGAATTACCAACCCCTGCCTTCCTTTTCTGCCTGCTCGTCCACTCACCTGACTCCATCATCATGAAACGCTTGCTCGTATGCGAAAGTCCGGATAATTCAGCATAGAGTCTGCATTGAGATCTACGACCGAAAACCTTATCAAAGTCGAGCCCTTTGAAATCATCTGCGTACCTACTCAGAAGATTACTCTTTCCCAGTAGAAAAGTCATTAATCAAACGTTCATAGGCATTGACATGCTTACGGGTTGTATCAAGGTCCATTCGCTTTTAATACGAGCCTCAGGAAAGATATAACGGATTTCATCTTTCGATCTTCCGTTCCATATCCTCGGCCACGGATATCCTCACTTTCACAACAAAGGGCAAACTTACGGCACCTTCATCGTATAACCACAATAGTGGCAAGAGAGGTAGTTCATATTTATGATACGTCAACGAGACGTCACAGTGCTGGACACTTTGGAACCCATCGCACTGCTCCACACTCCACCATCAGCAGTAAGCCACGTCGATCTCTGAAACAATGTTGCTTGTTCACCACGCCCCAATGCCTCACGAACAGCAGAAAGAAGACGTGGAGAAAAAGCCCCAGTCATCATCTTTCGACGATAAAGATCCTTTATATCAACAATTTCTATTTCAGGAAGTTGGATATCTTTATAACGGCGTGTCAACTCAACAAGACCATACTTGCCCTGCTTTGCGTTATAATAGCTTTCCATCGAAGGCGTAGCTGTTCCCAAAAGCGTCTTAGCATCAGGATACATCTGTGCCAACACAATCGCTGCTGAACGAGCATGATAACGAGGAGCAGGGTCCTGTTGCAAACTCTGCTCATGTTCTTCATCTATTATGACCAATCCAAGTCGATGAAATGGGAGAAAAATAGCACTTCTTGCACCTAATATTACATCATATGGCGAATCAGACAGCTGCTTATGCCATATCTCTACACGCTCAGCATCACTGTATTTACTATGATAAATTCCCAATCGATCGCCAAAACAGCCTTCAAACGCTCTGTAATCTGAACCGTTAGAGCAATTTCGGCGAAGATACAACACCTGCTTATGCTCACTAAAGTGCTTTCTGAATAAGATGTATATATTTCCGTCTTTCCGGACAAGTCACTCCATGTAGTAATGTCACTCATGCCCCATCATCGTAAGAGTATCTGATTGTAAGCCTCAGTCTGTGCTTCGTTCAGAGGTTTTATATTCTCTGGATGCGGTGGGGTTCCACGATTTAATCTACCGACTTCCTTCTCATATAAACAAGTATTTTCCTATCTTGCAAGGCACGAATAACACCAACAGAAGCGTGAGTAACATTCATCAACTCTTCCCTATTCACCTCATGCAGCACTGCTTACATGTTTCATCACGCCATTTTCATCGACACGAGCCAACTGCAAATAAGCCATAGAACTTCACCTGTGTCGCAGCGCGCTTCATTGCAATCAATCATAAGTGAGACAGTTGCTCATGGTGTAAGTTATCAGCTAATCGTATATAAAGCACTGTTCGTGGGTCGATAACCATATTCTACTCTCAGTCCCGATGGTAATGTTGTTTTATAAAACATCACCAATAGGCGACATGTAGTAATCAGATATCCAATACCAGCTTCAATTGCTGTGGAGAGGACAGGGTGTTATCAATACATCTATGATATTCTTATAGGTAATCTTTTTCCCCTTCTGCTGTTACATTCTCCGATGGTTCATTCAGGTATAATTCGGATCTGCAACAATACCAACACAAGTCTTACTCTTTCCCGTGGGCACAGACACGCGTCGCCATCACCCGAGACACCAAAAGCATCGGGATTTCACCATACGTAAAATAGCCTTCAAGGGGAAGGGGTAAAATAATATTAGCGTAAGTCATTACAAATTGTTTGTTACCTATCAGCCACTGCAAACTGTACAATAATTCAGACAATGGTTTGAATACAAAGTTAGAAAGATGCATATACAATGATTGAAGTCATCAATAACACTATTCTCACAGAAGCGGTCTGAACATAAAGTTTTGATACAAACCCCATTTCATTCTGATGATGGGGAAGTTTTTCAACACTCTTAAATCTTTGTTCTTAGATATAAGCCAAAGCTCCCAAATTCCATGAACTATTACGACTACCCTTCTTGTTAAAAACAGACGTTGCTGCATCAGTAGCAGTTTTCCAGGTTGCATGCCCAGTCTTACCACAAGCTATATTATAGCTAGCACTTACCTGCAGATGCTTAAAAGCCGTCACACCAAAACCAAGGTTGATACTAAAGTTACTATTTTTCAATGCATAGGTACTCTTCATGTTCCACTGATACTCTTTTTCACCAATATTAAATGCAATCTGAGGACCACCAAAAGAAGAAAATGCTTGCCAAACTACCTAATCCAATAGAATATCAGAGCATTCAAGGAATCATATCTGCTCCTGTTTTTACAGTCTGTGTCATTGTAGCATAATCAAGTTTGGCAGCTCGATAATCATAGAGAACAGAAGCATCCATGCCTAAACCTACTACTGGTAAAGTAAATTTCACAGTAGGTCCAAAAAACCAACCAGCCTGATTAGACTTATCAAACACGTCACTATCAAAGTAAAAATCACTCACATTCAATCCTGCCTTTACACAAACTTTAATGGTTCATCAGCATGGGCAGGAACAGAAAAGAAATGATGGGCTAAAAACCCAATGAAATAATTTCTATTATCACCAGTAGTTAATGATAAAGAACTAAAACCACTTCCATCATTATGAGCACAAAAGGTCCACATGGATTAGAAACTCAAAATAGGAATACTATTTGAGTGTCTCTATACATTAACCACATCCGATAAGCAATTATTGCCCAATTAAAATTATTCAGGTTGGTTTCTGAATTCGCAATGGAGTCCTCTATCTTTCATTGAACGGAAGATTCCATCGTGGAATCATAAAACTATCTTAAGAAAATTTTGGTTCGTCAGATGGTAACTAAGTAATCTATTAGCCATCATCACATGGACAGCAGAAGAGTACGATGTCGGTGGTGTCTCTATTACAACTTCAACACCTCCGTTATCTCCGTAGCTTCATGAGTTTACCCCCACAAGGAAAGTATATTGACAAAAAGTTTAAAGAAGACATAAGGAATATAACAGAAAAACGGGTTATTTTAGTACCTATAAGCTGCTGCTATCAGGTGGTTGTGTGTGCATTTAAAAGAGTGCTTAGTAAGACTTCATCGAGCGTTAATAAGACCTCAAAAGGGCATTCTTTGAGCTAATTAGGAGTTAAGTTGAGCCATTTGGTGGTCTTTTTACGACATGTGATTAGAACAGGAGGTTCATGTGATTTGAGTAATAAGGTTTGTATTACATTTAGAACTTTGATATACGAGCAACTCCAAGCTGCTTGCTGCTAAACGAGTCCTCTGTATGCCTTATTTCTATAATGGTGATAGACTGTCACACACCTAATTTGAAGAACCAAAGGAGATTACGCTGTTCGCGTGCAGCGACCATTTACATGGGAGAGACTGCACTGCCGCTGAAGATGAACGAGCGTGAGCGACTGCGCTGCCTGATGATGGACTTGTGCGACGAGAACGTCCACCTTTCTTGTTGCGCTTTCTCAGTTCTTTTAACGCAGAGATACTGTCAAGGCTATCTCGACGAGCTGGATCGTGCATGATTGTCTTCTCAAAAGCAACACTCTCGCTCTATCTTTCGTTCTGCAGCGATTTGCAGAGTCATCGAGACAGCAGTGTTGATCAACGTATTGGTTGTCTTGTAAAGTCTTCCCTTATAAAGATTCATCGAAATAATCATCAGCACTCATTGTTGCTGCATTATTCAGTTATGTCATGCGATAGTTTGCTAGCAAGGAAAGGGAGCCGTCATCGTAACGCACCCGGAGAGAGAGGGTATTTACGCCGCCATCTCCGAAATCATCCTCATCGCAGTCGGGACAGTGCTACAACCTTACGATGAAAGGTTGCTGTTCCTTGATCATAATAGGCACTCTCTTGGGATAGTAACTCACCTCACGAAGGAATATCACTGTATGTCCAGAGGCGGATACTGCATCAGTGCGTTCGTAGAAGATATGATAGTTATCAAGGAACTGTAAAGGCTTAATGCGAGCCGAATCCGTGAATATCTCATTGCCGTCCAGCGATAGTTATAAGCTGCAATGCCACCACGATTAGGACCATTCATCGTCAACGAAGATGTATGTAAAGATTCATCTGCGATCTACAGGCTCCAGTAGGATAATATAATCCCGCATTAACGTCCTCGGTAAGTTTGAGTTCACGCGATGGATATCCGTCGCTAAACAACATCCTCCTCGAGAGCAGTTGTTGGGAAGGATATCTGCGCGCGTGTAGTCGATCAGTTGTAGGCGACTGTCGCTGTTGTGATTACGACGTGCATGGGCTGCGCACACAGAGAGTGCCAAGCAGGCTGCGCAGACATGAAATACTTTTTCATTATTGTTTTTGTTTTGTTCTTTACTAAAAGAGATGCTGTATATAGTGTTTTATGGGCAGATATAGTATCAATGCTATCTATCAACTTGTCAACCCATAAACTCGTCAACTCGTCAACAACAACTACCTCACAATTACTCCATATTTCTTCCATTAAGCGTTCGAGTGGGGCCATCAGGCCCCATGAACGACAATTAGTGATGTAAAAATCGCTTGTTACGACTCAATTGTCGGAACGTTCCTTCTACTGTGGAGAAGGAAGCACCGTTGCCACAAACGCGGGACAAGCATTACCCATATTATCAAAGAAGACTACACGGAAGCTGGTTACATTGAAAGGAATATCGAGTAAACCATCATCAATTGCAGCCTGAATACCTGGTGCAGACATAAGGGCAGCCTTAGAGAGAGCTCCACTCTTAAAATCTATCAGCACCCATAGCAATATGGCGATGGATCCGCCATATACTGACTTGTAATCTCCAATCTTCTCCTACCTTTGGCAGAAACGGCTATCGTTAGCAGGTTGACCTACTGTTGATGGACGTGCTATAAAATTACCACCACCCTTTGATACGAGCAAACCACCTGACATCGTAGCCTGCACGTCACTCTGAGAAGTATTAGGAATACTGATCGTGATTGGGTTATCAAAGCCTGCATGAGAGAACGTTCATCAGGTCACTGCAATAGTGGCCATTCCATCGAAAGGAGAACCTTCTGCATTCCTTGGGACTGATGCTATTAGCTGCTGGGACCTCCTGTACAGTAGTCTTGGGAAAGTTTCTACGCAATACATTACCCGTTAAATCCTTTAATAAGAAGATATCCCTCAGTATGTTTGCTGGTGCACCTGCTTTTAACGTTTATAGTTGCCCTTAATAAGTTGTCCATTAACGAAACACCTGTGGCTGCTGTGTAGAGTCAACAGCACCCATAAACATCTGTGCAGTCATTGTCTCACTCTGGATAAAGGCGTGTCTGACTTGGCACAACAAATGCTTGAAGCTTATTAACACGTATGTCTTTCAATACTGACATTAGCTACTATAACACTTATGCCTTCTGCATAGCGACATCACTTTGTAACTTAGAGAAGCGTTACTGCCACGCAACAGGCATATTTTTCGAACATATACTCTTCCCCAGTTCTTACCCATTGGATGGTGACCTACCTGCTAGAAAAGGTTACTTGCAATAATCTTCTTCTGTCGTGGGTCCGTTACAAACTGTAAAATACGCGCTCTATAATTATTGATAGCCTCGTAAAGTTTATGTCCTTGCCCATTAGCTGGGTTCAACATAATGTAACTGGCAGCCTCGATATTATCCTTTCCTTCGATGTCTCAGGGGTCACCTTTCTCACCATCAGCCTCACGAACAGTAGCTACTTTTCAGCGATTGTGCATATAGTTATAGAAGAATCACTCATCTCTCTAACCGTTGATGCCATCATAAACCACTGCTTCACCTTCTGTGGATTCTTGCGCATCATTTGATCGAGTTCGCCAAAGATAGCATCATTTTCCTTGGATGAATTTCCCGTTGTACGGTTTAAGCTCTCTTCAACAACAGAGAAGCCATTGAGGCCTCGGTGGAGACATTCACGCCAACATTACCATGAGGACGATGTACATAGGTTAATCATCTTCGGCGAAAATCTTTCTCTTACTAGCGCATTAATTCTATTGTTTGTGGTGGAAGATCGCGAAAACAGATGCCTTCCTACCATTTCATCATTACAGTTTTCAGGTGCGGACTGCGGGGAGCAACACCAGGTGCAGCCACACACGCATGTTAACAGTCATGCCTCAATCATTTCGAGCATAGATACTATTGAGTTTAGCATCAATGCTGTGCCATCCTGCGAGTCGCAGTCATTCATCGGTCGATTGTACCAATCTGCTGGCTGGCACCTCTTTAGATTTGCATCTCAAATCTTTCGCCATTTCACCGTGACGGTACGGGTTATCCATCTCTCGCGCTGTCACAGTGCCGGACGTGGCTCTGATCGTTCACCTTGCCTAACATCTCAGTCAGATTCTGCAATGCGGTAACATAGTTTGTGCTGTCCCTCAGCATCGGTGTCTGCTGTTGTGCATCAGCGATAGCCTTACTCTGCTGATCGACAACGGCAGCAGCAAATATCTAACTGAAGGCATGCCTCTGAACCTCTGTGCAATATTCTCCGCAGCAACATATTGTGGCTGTTGCGTAGTATGGACGCTCCTACAACTTCCTCCTACCCTCAAAAACTCCTCTGTAACATGTGTTTGAGTTCGCGACCTATCGTCTGTCTTATCAAACGGACGGTCGAACGCGAAGAGAATACAATAACCTCAGTACCCATACCGACGTAAAGCATAATAGATCCCCGGCAGTGGGTCCACTTAAACAAAACTCAAGAATAACCACGAAGCACCCTTACTATAACGATTTAGAACGTTTGTCCAGGAACACTATCCATCCACTTCTGCAGAATGGTATATAAGATTGCATTTACTGTACTGTGTCATTTTATCTTCTCCTTTCTTGCTTTTTGTATTCTCTTTCAAAAGCTGCCTCACTTGATGAACTTGCAAGACTACGAACACAACGAAACCGATGTGGCTACGTGGTTGGTTCTACTGATATCTCCCAAGTACGCCAAGCACTGCGGATATAGCTCTCACGGATCTTTCCAGCTACCACCTGAACGCTCTTTCTTCTTAAGCGATAAAGTGTCTTCTTTGGCTGCTTTATAGTCCAACTGTGGGTTGAGGTCATTCATCGCATCCTTTTCAGCCTCTGTATAAATGGTACTTGTCCACTCAGCAACATTACCTGCCATATCGTACAACCCATTAGAGTTTGCACGCAGATTCACCTTGCGTAATCAAGTTACCATCTTTTCAGTGTAGTTTCGCAGTGCATTGGATTGGCGTACAGCCATTACACTCTTGGCGTCTTTGATTAGTCCCAAGAACTCGTCCTGATTCTTTCGCGAGCGGCATACTCCCTCAGCCTCAGTCGGTGCAGGCGATAACGCTGAACATAGCGTGCCTCTTTTTCCCAAGCCTTTAAAGCAGATATCCGTACGCCAACAGGCATTTGGCCTGTTCCCCATGTTACACCTACCACAGGATAGTTATTATGCCGTGGGATTACTAAAGTAATTACGGAGATAAATCGTTGTCTCGAATTGGAGTCATTCACCCAACAAAGTCGTATCCGGATAGATATTAACGATGTAAGTATTGAGGAAGTCCCAAGGACCTGTCAACGGACGATTGATTGTCTCGTTATGAATAGCACCGTTTTCATCGACACTAAGCTGCTATCAGCGATATCATCACCTCATTAGGGTCGACAGTGATATCAGTATTCAAATTACGCTCTTGTGGATTCAAACGATTGCGCGACGAGCAACAGCTGTATAATCATAAATCTGAAAACGATAATTCAACTGTTTACCATCAATGCTCGTCTCACCTGTTGCAGGATTGGTCACATAAAGGCTCTCGAAAGCACGCTGTTCATCCTCATTGGGCTTACGAAGTCGCTTGTTCCAATCCAAAGTGTGATAATGACAGGATCACCGTTCTGTCTTCTGTGATCGCATAGCTTTCATCACCACCGTGACAGGGGTCAGCCAAGCAGGTACGAATAACAGAATCTGAGACCCATCCACAAACTGCTTGTACTCAGGTGGTTACCTCCGTTTCATCCATCCGAATCCATCAACGAGATGTCTTTAGGTGTCTTTACTTGCCCCATAGAGTCCTGCTTTTCCAAACCCATTCTCAACCAGCCGCTTGACAAGTGTCATACCATAAGGGGCTGGCTCGCGGAAGGTACGCCTCCACCAGCCAGTAACCTCTCCGCCACGACCTGACGAAGCGGTTGACTTACCAGCGAAACAGCCTGTCAATGTTCCCAAGACAGGTGCACCAAGACAAATGGCAACTATACTTTTCTTCATTTTCATTATATCTTCTATAGAAATCTTACGCTTTTATGTTTATTCCGCCTTTCTTTGCAGGTTTATATCAGTTTCGATAGCTGACAAACAGCCCATGACTACCATTCTGAAAGCTGCCGTGCGTATACATCTCGTAGCTATATCCCAAATTAACTCAGTGGAATGTTCCACCAACCATGGCTGTAACAGAGTTTGTTGGACTATAAGATACACCTGTAAAGTACTTTTTCTTCTCATGAGTATAGACCAGTCAGGCGGTGATGTCAGCCCGATAGTTCACACCATCAACGTGCAGAACAGAAGTCGGTATAGAAGAAACGGATTTCAATCTACATATGTATCCACCGTTAAATAATATGTACGATTTATCTGTAACTCATTGGTTTCACCCAAATCTACTAAGGGCGCATTGAGGTGCTGAACGGATGCACCAACATACCAGTCCTTATGTGTATAATAAAGTCCGACACCTAAATCAAGTCCATGACCTGACTTCTCCTTGTGTTAAAGCTGGATCACTACCCTCTTCTGGATCTAACTTAGAGCCATCCAACTTTTCAAAAAGCATACCCACCTGAACACCTGCAGAAAGCATTCCGCCCCAAAGGTCCTTACGAAAGGCATATGTCCTGCAACACGCTGATGAACAAAGGCTCCTAACTTATCATTCAGAATAGAAACTCCCACTCCATGATATTGCTTCATGAAATAGATAGGCATGTCTGCTCCAACATAGAAAGTATTCGGATTGTGTTCATAGCCCGCAAAGTCGAGGGCGTATGCACCCACAACATTCAGTTTATTATCCTTTCCAACCGTAGCAGGATTGAACGATGGCTCCATCGCCCAATAGTGACTATAAGACGGATCGTACTGTGCCTTGACAGAGTTCCCTATCAGACAAGTGAGTGATATGAGTATTAAACGTTTAAACACGTTTCTATAACGTATGCCTGGTTGAATTATTGCTTTCTTACATAAATATTAAAAGCGCATGGATATAGAAGAAAACACTTTGATAAGAAAGAATAGACACATATCTATCTTTCTACATCTGACTTGCAAAAGAAGATGTACACACAAGTAGTAATTGTAAATAAATTCGCACGCTGCATTTTTTTAAAGATGCTCTTTTTATCTTTGAAAAGACGCCCAATTGGCTTGCAAAAGGTGCCCTTTTCAGACCTTACTAACGCTCTTTGAAGTCCAATTTAGCACCTCTTACAAACCAACCTCATAACTTCCTGACTTCATGATAGTTACAAAAGAAACGAAAGTGGTAATTTTTCAACAAGGAGATAACAATAAAATCATAATATTGTAATAAATTTTTCACTAAACAGTTACATATTTTCCCATCTATACAGAATTAAATTCTGAGATTTTTAAGAGGGTACATACACCTTTATATAAATACTATCAACTGAGCGTATATATGTTTAGTGTGGGTTTATATGACCGATTTGGGTTTAAGATGAAAAAGAGGTTGTATCTCTATGATAAACCTCTTTTCTATATCTTTTAATATTCGTCTTCGTTCATGCAAGAAATCGTCCTTTGAGAGATAGATCAGGCGGATATCCTCGATACTATCATGGACATCTCCTTCGTCTTCAATTTCTTGAAGATTCCAAGAACCTCGAGTGGTGACCTGATCGCATTGCGTAAGTCAATCAGCTCATCTTTTTGTTGCAGGCCATGGAGCATCTTCCAGCTTAGAGGCCAATTCAAGTGTCCAATACATATTCTATTTTTACATGATTCTTAGTGCGTGCAAAAGTAATATTTATTTTCTCTTATCTGCAAGTATTTTTCCATGTTTTTCACTTATTCCACTATCATTATTCAAATAACGTGACAATGTGAAGAAATAATCTGATAATCTGTTTACAAAGATAAGGATTTTAGGGTAAACTATTGCCAATGAGATAAAGTTACGATACGACGCTCAGCACGGCGGCAAATCGTACGACAAACATGACTTTGAGATGCTTGAATGATACCCCTGGCAAAACAAAATGATGCTGCACAGGGAGTTGGGAAGATAGTTCATCAATATGCTTCAAGCTTTGCGATAAGTTTTTGAGTACTAATAAGTCTCTTCTTCTTTTTCTTTTCAGCACGAGCAAGTTCGCCACCAATTACAAAGAGTTCTCCCTGAATTTCAGATAAGAAATCTAGTGAAGTTAGCAGACCGTACTCCTTCTTTTTGAACTACTTGTTTGTAATAATGAAATAAGTAAACCCTATATGCGCATTCAGTTCGTCTAATGTTCCATCGATAGCTCGCTATATCGTCTTTTGATAAGCGACTGCCATCACATAAGGATGTCGTACCATTATCACCAGTCTTCGTATATATTTTCATAATAGTATTACATTTATAAACTTTAAGTCTTGTGCGTTCAGAAATTCACCACGTAAGATTGCTTTACCATATTTCTATTTAGAAACAGCACGCCACAATAGTATAAATCAAAGCTAATGCCTGTACGAGTATCAGAAACAAGTTCTGCCCAATAGGCTTTAACCTCTTTATCTCGCTTAATGTTTTCTATAACCAAAACACATGTTGAGGAAAGATGATCTAATGCCTTATCTACAAGTAAACGATAATTCTCAATAAGCGAAACACGAACTATACTATACTCACCAGCATTGGAAAAAGATTTGAAGTAATTCTTCTACTGTTGTCTCTTTTGTAACCTTATAATATTGAGCCTTTTGACAACCTGCATTTACGTAATTTTTATAACACGAAGATACGGGGTAACAATCAATAAACACATGAGGTTGCTGATAGTTGGCTAAACGAAAATAAAAGCTTACACAGCTTGCGAGTTCTCTTATCAATCCCATTTACCTGCTCATCAAGCTGCTCATACTTATAATAGGGATAATGTTCATTCACCACATAACGAATAAAACGATATGCCCAAGGTGACTGTACGCCAAACCCTCTGGAATAGCGTGCACGTCTCTAGCCAAACTATAAACCGCTTGATGAGATATCATGATGAGTAAATGTGATTGACAAAGTTAATGGTCTTTATTAGAGAAGAAATAGACATAAAACCATTACTCTATCATCATGCAAAAACATATAAATTGATTAATAAATGTATTTTCTTCTGTCATATAGAACTATACCCTATCTTTAATAAACAAAACATATAAGAGAAAGTGGCTTTCAATAAAGAAATATAGATTATATTTGCAGAAACAAAGAAATATAACAATGCAGAAGAAAAACCTAATACTCATCCTACTATTAGTTATATCTTTCCAATTAACGCACGCAAAAGATGACAATTGTATGAGATACGATTACAGCCGTTTATTGCTGAATAACAATACTATTGGCTGCATCGGTAATGGGCAACGGCTATACATACACTTTGATACCATTTACAAGGATAAGAAGATAGCTGAACTTTATCATGTTATTGGCAAAAGCCGCGTAAAAGATAACGTATGCTTCTTTACGGGTAATATTCATATCAGCAGATTTAAGCAGCTTGATGCCGAATTCTATCCTATCAAACGCTACAAAATGTTTGCAAAGTATGAATTTAAAGAAGATACTAAACAATATGGTGCAGGGTTATTCTCTGGTCAGTTAGAGTCTGACTTCTTCATATATAAAGACTCTGTCTATATGGATGAAATATATAGTGGAGTGGATGGCTATTATAATAATCAGTATGAAGGAGTGTGGAAATCGTATAAAACTAATGCTATAAAAAAAGCAAATTTTGGTATTGGGCGCATTCCAAATGATAATGGATTAGATATTGGAAGTAGTGAGTTTAGGGTTGATCCTTCCAAACAACATCTTGGATGGAATTCCTATATGAACATAATGAATCCAAATAACAAAGTCTATCAGAGAGCTACTGCAGAAGAACAACGGGAATGGTGGAGAAAAAATAAAGAGAAAGTAGTTACTTGGGAAATAAAAACGGTAAAAGAAAAATACTTTGCCAACATCTATGTCAATCAAAAGTACCTCCAATCAGTACAGCTTACAAAGTCACAATTATACACAATTGAACAAAAAGATTACAACTTTGACGGACAACGTGACATCTGTTTCTATCCACAGCAAGATTCTAAACCAAATATCTATCTATGGTCTACTGCTCAAGGTAAATACATAAAAGCAAAGTCTGATAGCATTAATAGCTATCCTATTATTGTTCAAGACTTAAAATTTATTGTCACTCAACAAAGTGATGATAACCAAAACTGTTATACATGGGAAATGTATCAATACACCAACAATAAGTTTGTTTTATACTCCAAACTCATAAGAGACTATACAAAAGGAATCTACCTCCTCGAAGAAACATTTGCGCCAAATGGTACCACACTCCGCACGAAGCACAACCCTACTTATGAACAACTAAATAAAAATGGCAAAAATACTGCTTCTATGATTATCTTGACGATCTCTACAATAAGAATGGAGGGTATAAGCAATAATATACCCTAAATACAAAGCAAGACCATTAGCTGTGGACTTATAAGGGATATTAATCTTATTTGCCGTTTAGCCCTATTTAGCTAATAAGCACTATTGAGTCAATTAACAACATAGGTCAATTTGCCCTATTGGTCTAATATGCCCAATTAAGCCTATTACGTAAGCATCAATATTGCCGTCTTCCCACTAACAAACAGCCTTATATGTACAGCAGCAAATAAAGGGTTGTTTCGTTATTACAATTGAAGGTAGTATTTTCGTGAGTTCCTCCCTGTCATGTCGAGCAACTTGGTTTTGAAAGGATTTCCTTCATCCATCCATATGGGTCTGCGTCTGCTTCCCCGCAACACGCCATGAAGAGTATAGAAGATGGCATTGTTCTCCGCTCCTCATTGCTGCCCGCAGAACAGATAGTTCTTTCTTCAAGCGTGATGAGGTCTGATGGCCTGCTCCATGAGATTGTTGTCTGTGCGAAGCGTCCGTTCCGGCACGTGCGTCATGCGGTCCATACCGGCGAAGGCATAACGCAGTGCCTTCTCCATAGCTTCGCCTGGGGTGTACTGTTTGTGTACATCCAGGCATATAGTCCTCAAGATGACTGGCATGGGGTGAGGCCTCTGGCCTTCCGCTCCGGCCTCCACTTCTTCGGTGGCGCTTTCCTGTGTCTGAGGTTTTCCTCCAACTCGCTACAGCGTAGCTATCGTTTCAGATGATGTGAGCTGCATTTCTGTCGTCATCCGCCGATGTTCGAACTTGCGTCTCACATGTGCCATGCATCCAGTAGCACTATGCCCTGAACGTTCTCAAACCTGTAGGCCTCATACCCGTCAGACTGTATGGCACGCTGGTAGCCCTTGGAACAACTCATCTGCCACAGAGCCCGAGCGCGAAACCGTCGCTTCCAGTGGAAGAACACGCCCTGGGAGTGCATGGCGTCACGCACGCCCCACAGGGTATCCTGCGCGTCTTTCTCCTTGCGGTCGGCAACCTGTACGCTGGTTTCTGTCAACCTGAAGGTAAGGACTTTTGCAGAATCTGCTTCGTCCGGATCTTGTAAAGCGGATAAAGTGCATCGGCGGCATCGTGAACCCAGCTGTTGACGGCGTTGAGGTGGGATGTTCACGCCCTGATTCCTTCCACCGGGCACATTGTCTGTACCGGGCTGGTGATAGGCAAACTTGGCGGTGATGATTTCAGCGAGCAGGAAGCGTCGGCAAACAATCCACCTGCCTGCTTTTTCAAGGGGGCTTTCTAGGATGTCGACCTCGCATCCGTTGGTCGGGCTTCCTTCCAGGCGGCAGATGACGCGATCTTCTACCCTGACATAAAAGGATGAGGGACGCAGGCACAGATGCTCACTTCTGTCATGTCCGATGATAACCATGCGCTCAGCGTCATAACCCTCCGGATATATCTCCGTCACCTGTCGCTCTATGTTCTCGGGAAGCATAGGAGGCGTAGACCCGTTCCTTCCGGAAGGACGGCTCAGTGGCGTGATGCTCTGCGTTGTCCGGCCTGCTGTTTTATCTCCTTGATGATGGGAAGGGCTTCCACCTGAGCCAGGGAGCTTCTTGGCCCACTGTTCCTCAAAAAGCGTACCTGTCCAGTCGCATGCACTCTCAGGTAGGCGTTTCTCGCTGCGCCTACCATACAGCGTGCGCTCAAAGCCCAAGAATGTGACAGGACTTTCCGTTTCCAGTTCTGCATCCTTATCCTTAAGTTCTCACATCCTTATCCTTAAGTTCTGCATCCTTATCCTTAAGTTCAGCATCCTTATCCTCAAGTTCAGCATCCTTATCCTTAAGTTCAGCATCCTTATCCTTTCAAGTTCAGCATCCTTATCCTTAAGTTCAGCATCCATCTTGTCGCATCCTTTGCTCAAGAGTTTAATAACAGCTTCCCGAGTTAGAGAATGGTAGTCGAGATATCATTGTGCAGCGAGACGTCATCCATCATATTATCAGTTCTTTATATGATGTAAAGATACAAAAATATCTGACATGCCAAAAATACTAAGATTTATTATATCTTTTTCTTCGGTAGCAGTAGGATTTATACCTTCAATAGTAGACCGTGCAGTTCGTCCCAGCGAAGGTCATGAAGCCGGTACTCGCCCGTATGATTTTAGGAACTCAGGCAACCCTGTGCCATCTGTTTATGATAGACGACAAAACCACAGCGTTCCCAGTGCAGCAACTTGATTCAGGTTACGGGAGCGGTTGTAGAAGACATAGACTACTCCATCAGAAGGGTTGAGCATGGCTGCGACCACTTGGGACAGGCGAAGGAGGCCCTGACGCATGTCTACAGGAGTGCAACAAACCCGAAAAACATTTGTTTCGTTGAGTACAAACATAAGTTTTTCGGGCAAAGGTAGTAAAAGCTGGAAGACCACGCAAAGGCGGCTAATATTGGATGCTTACCCTAATACCCCAATCACAATATCTTCCCTTTCAACACATCATCAACACCTAACATTCAACACCCAACAGCTAATATTCAACACCCATCGCCCAACACCTAACAACAAAAAAAGAGCCCCGAAGATTTCTCTTCAAGGCTCTCGTAAAAGAAGGCGGCCACCTACTCTCCCGCATTGCATTGCAGTACCATCAGCAGCAAACGGGCTTAACTCTCTGTTCGGAATGGGAAGAGTGGGACCCTGACGCAATAACCACCTAATATATCTTTCATGACGTAACTTTAATCTACATATACTTAATATACAAATCTTAAGTCTGCAAGTAGACAAGAAAAACTTCTCTACTCATCTGTCAGCCGTATAAGGTGACGTATTTCCACAAGCAAAACATTATAGAACTTATCTTCTTCCTCAAAAGAAGAATACACAGCTCAAAGTCTGAGTCACTGGTCCCCACACTCCACTTTGGGGAGGCGGGAGACCCGAAGAAAGTTTCGGGCAATTAGTAGTGCTCGGCTTTGACGTCACCGTCTTTACACCTACACCCTCATCAACGTCATCGTCTATGACGACCCTGCGAGGAGTTCTCATCTTGCGGCTGGCTTTCGCACCAGATGCTTTCAGCGCTATCCAATCCAGACTCAGATACCCAGCGGTGCACCTGGCGGCACAACTGGTAAACCGGAGGTCTGTCCAACACGGTCCTCTCGTACTAGTGTCAGCACCACGCAAAACTCCAACGCCCACGATAGATAGAGACCGAACTGTCTCACGACGTTCTGAACCCAGCTCGCGTGCCACTTTAATGGGCGAACAGCCCAACCCTTGGGACCTTCTCCAGCCCCAGGATGTGACGAGCCGACATCGAGGTGCCAAACCACCCGTCGATATGAGCTCTTGGGGGATCAGCCTGTTATCCCCGGAGTACCTTTTTATCCTTTTGAGCGACGGAGTTTCCATACACGTCCGCCGGATCACTATGCCCCAGTTTCCTGCCTGCTCGGCATGTCTGCCTCCCAGTCAAGCGCCCCTTATGCCAGTGCACTCTATAGGGCCGGTTACCAATCGGCCCTGAGGGCTACCTTTGAAGCCTCCGTTACGCTTTTTGAGGCGACCACCCCAGTCAAACTACCCAATCAAAGCAGTGTCCGCGCTGCGGCGCTGTTAGACCTCAGACAGCCAAAGGGCCGTATTTCAAGGATGGCTCCACGAATGCTGGCGCACCCTGCTTCAAAAAGCCTCCGGCCTATCCTACACATCGGATGACCAAGGTCAATGCTGCTATAGTAAGGTTCACGGGGTCTTTTCGTCCCATCGCGGGTAATCGGCATCTTCACCGATACTACAATTTCACTGAGCTCATGGTTGAGACAGCGTCCAGATCATTACACCATTCGTGCAGGTCGGAACTTACCCGACAAGGAATTTCGCTACCTTAGGACCGTTATAGTTACGGCCGCCGTTTACTGGGGCTTCAATTCAATGCTTCCACTAATGTGTGACATCTCCTCTTAACCTTCCAGCACCGGGCAGGTGTCAGGCTGTATACATCATCTTTCGAGTTTGCACAGCCCTGTGTTTTTGTTAAACAGTTGCCTGGACCTATTCTCTGCGCCTCATATTGCTATGAGGACCCCTTATCCCGAAGTTACGGGGTCAATTTGCCTAGTTCCTTAACCATGAATCTCTCAACGCCTTAGTATATTCTACCCGACCACGTGTGTCCGTTTGCGGTACGGGTCGCATGAACATTAAGTTTAGCGGATTTTCTCGGAAGTATGATTACCTGCACTCAAGTCGTCCCGAAGGATAACCTGTACTTTCATGGTTCAGCTCGGAAGGTGGATTTGCCTGCCTTCCTCATAGCCTACACACTTAAACGCCCTATTCCGTCAGGGCGCGGCAGTGTCACTGCTCCGTCTCCACATCACTGAACATACGAGTTGCGGAATATTAACCGCATCTGCCATCGCCTTCGCCATTCGGCTGAGACTTAGGACCCGACTAACCCCGGGCTGATTGGCATCGCCCGGGAAACCTCGGTCTTTCGGCGAAAGGGAATCTCACCCTTTTTATCGTTACTTATACCTACATTTGCTTTTCCATAAGCTCCAGGATCAGTTACCTTCACCATTCAACGCCGATGGAATGCTCCCCTACCGATACTTTTAATATACATTACTATCCCGCGCCTTCGGTATCTGACTTATACCCGATTATTATCCATGCCCGGACCCTCGACTAGTGAGCTGTTACGCACTCTTTGAATGAATGGCTGCTTCCAAGCCAACATCCTAGCTGTCACGGGGACCGAACTTCGTTAGACTAACTAGACAGAATTTCGGGACCTTAGACGGCGGTCTGGATTCTTCTCCTCTCGAGGGACGGACCTTAGCACCCGCCCCTTACTGCACGGCTGCGGTCCATAAGCATTCGGAGTTCGTCAGGTCTCGATAGGCGGTGAAGCCCTCTTGACCCTATCGGTCGCTCTACCTCTTATGGATATCGCTGCACGCGGCACCCTAAATGCCTTTCGGGGAGTACAGAGCTATCTCCAAGTTTGATTGGCCTTTCACTCCTACACTCACCTCATCAGGAAGCTTTTCAACGCTTATCCGTGCGGTCCTCCATTCGGTGTTACGGAACTTCAACCTGGGCAAGTGTAGATCACTTGGTTTCGCGTCTACCCCATCTGACTCGACGCCCTTTTTCAGGCTCGCTTTCACTGCGGATGCGCGTCTCATGACGCTTATCCTGCCGGACATGGTAACTCGTAGGGTTCATTATGCAAAGGCACGCCGTCACTGCTACGCGGCTCCGACCGCTTGTAGGCGCATGGTTTCAGGAACTATTTCACTCTCCTCATCGGAGTGCTTTTTCACCTTTCCTTCACAGTACTCGTTCACTATCGGTCTCACGGGAGTATTTAGCCTTACCGGATGGTCCCGGCAGATTCGCGCAGAATTTCACGTGTTCCGCGTTACTCAGGATACCACTACGTCTCGTCATGCTTCGAATACGGGATTTATCACCCTCATGATTGTTCTTTCCGAACATTCTTCTCACAATCTAAAGTACGACAGCGTGGTCCCTACAACCCCTGCTAAGCGCTGCCACAAAAGCAGGTTTGGGCTATTTCCGTTCGCTCGCCACTACTAGGAAATCATTATTTATTTTCTCTTCCTAAAGGTACTAAGATGTTTCAGTTCCCTTCGTTCGCCTCACTACTATTATAGTGATAACAGGTCTTCAACCTGCTGGGTTGTCCCATTCGGAAATCCCTGGATCAAAGGTTATTTGCACCTACCCAAGGCTTATCGCAGCTTATCACGTCCTTCATCGCCTCCGTGAGCCAAGGCATCCGCCATGCGCCCTTTCTTACTTTCTTCGCCTTCTCTGTAATTAACTACAGAGAATGTAGCTCATACTTTCAGCTGTTGTGTGATTCTAAATAATTTTGAAGTTTAACCTCAATAATTAGAATACTAATTCTTCCATAGTAAAGAAAGAATAGTTCTACATTACAGTCTTGCTTGTGTCAATATGTCAAAGATCTTGTGCTGTAAAAACAGCAAAGTGGAGAATAACGGATTCGAACCGTTGACCCCCTGCTTGCAAAGCAGGTGCTCTAGCCAACTGAGCTAATCCCCCAAGGGATAGAGAAAGTATCAAAATGTAAGTCTGTCACACATGGCTTAGCGCCGATGTGTAGTCCCAGGCAGACTTGAACTGCCGACCTCCACATTATCAGTGTGGCACTCTAACCAACTGAGCTATAGGACTGAGTTGGAAGAAAGCACTGCGGCTTTTCCAGCCAGACTTCCTTTCTCTTATTCTTAAAACAGAGTGCAGTGAGTACAAGAAAAAACAAACCAAAGGTTCTTTATTTTTATCTTGAGTACCGTTAAATTGTCAACTTATATAATTAAATACTTATCAACTAAATAACTAATAAAGCATCCTCCTCCGAAAGGAGGTGTTCCAGCCGCACCTTCCGGTACGGCTACCTTGTTACGACTTAGCCCCAATTACCGGTTTTGCCCTAGGCCGATCCTTGCGGTCACGGACTTCAGGCACCCCGGCTTTCATGGCTTGACGGGCGGTGTGTACAAGGCCCGGGAACGTATTCACCGCGCCATGGCTGATGCGCGATTACTAGCGAATCCAGCTTCATGGGGTCGGGTTGCAGACCCCAGTCCGAACTGGGACCGGCTTTTCAAGATTTGATGCAATTTACTTACACCTTTCCTCTGTACCGGCCATTGTAACACGTGTGTAGCCCCGGACGTAGGGGCCGTGCTGATTTGACGTCATCCCCACCTTCCTCACACCTTACGGTGGCAGTGTCTCCGAGTGCCCAGCTTAACCTGATGGCAACTGAAGAGAGGGGTTGCGCTCGTTATGGCACTTAAGCCGACACCTCACGGCACGAGCTGACGACAACCATGCAGCACCTTCACAGAGGCCCCGAAGGGCGTCATTATCTCTAAATCCTTCCTCTGCAATTCAAGCCCGGGTAAGGTTCCTCGCGTATCATCGAATTAAAACCACATGTTCCTCCGCTTGTGCGGGCCCCCGTCAATTTCCTTTGAGTTTCACCGTTGCCGGCGTACTCTCCCAGGTGGGATGCTTAATGCTTTTCGCTTAGCCGCTGATACCAGGTACCAACAGCGGGCATCCATCGTTTACTGTGCGGACTACCAGGGTATCTAATCCTGTTCGATACCCGCACCTTCGAGCTTAAGCGTCAGTTGCGCTCCCGTCAGCTGCCTTCGCAATCGGAGTTCTTCGTCATATCTAAGCATTTCACCGCTACACGACGAATTCCGCCAACGTTGTGCGTACTCAAGGAAACCAGTATGCGCTGCAAGTCAGACGTTGAGCGTCTACATTTCACAACACACTTAATCTCCGGCCTACGCTCCCTTTAAACCCAATAAATCCGGATAACGCCCGGACCTTCCGTATTACCGCGGTTGCTGGCACGGGAATTAGCTGGTCCTTATTCGTATGGTACCTGCAAACAATCACACGTGATTGACTTTATCCCCATACAAAAGCAGTTTACAACCCATAGGGCCGTCATCCTGCACGCTACTTGGCTGGTTCAGACTTCGTCCATTGACCAATATTCCTCACTGCTGCCTCCCGTAGGAGTTTGGACCGTGTCTCAGTTCCAATGTGGGGGACCTTCCTCTCAGAACCCCTACTGATCGTCGCCTTGGTGGGCCGTTACCCCGCCAACAAGCTAATCAGACGCATCCCCATCCATTACCGATAAATCTTTACTTCAAATCTGATGCCGTCATCGAAGACCATGCGGTATTAGTCTGCCTTTTCGGCAGGTTATCCCACAGTAATGGGAAGGTTGGATACGCGTTACTCACCCGTGCGCCGGTCGACGTCCATTCAGTGCAAGCACTAAATGCCGTTTCCCCTCGACTTGCATGTGTTAAGCCTGTAGCTAGCGTTCATCCTGAGCCAGGATCAAACTCTCCATTGTAAAATATGTTTTGGTGATGGGTGATGAATGTTAGGTGGTAACGAATACCACGCTACTTCCAAAACCTCACCGAGTAATCTCTGTTTCAGAACGCTTATCCTAAAAGTATCAAGTAAAAAGCACCTTTTCTTTTGCTATACATTTTCAAGACAATGCCTCAAAAAGTAAAAACAATGAATTGATCGGTTCGTTTCTTTTACCCATCCATTTGATATAAAATCAAACAGACGCTTCTTGTACTACTTCTCTGTTTATGTAAATCTTTTCAAAGAACTCTTTCTTTCATTGTTGCTTTCATTAACTTGCCAGGTGGCTTGTTTTTTAAAGCGAGTGCAAAGGTATAGAGAAAATTCATTCCCTCCAAATGTTTTGAAGATTATTTTTCAAAAAAACTTAAAAATAAACCACAACCTTGATACAAATCAATCAAAACGAGCCCCAAAAACGCCCCTACAAGCACACTAACCAACGAAAACAAGAAATAGCTCACGAAGTCACAAAAAGCAAAAATACCCCTTAAACGCAAAAATCGAAAATAAGGAAACTTTCTTTTTCGACCCTTTTAAATCAGTAAATATCTATAAGCAGATAAAACTGTAACATAAGGCTACCAAAGCTGGACCACCCTGCTTTTAGGATAATCATCGGATTACTTGTAATACCACCATACAAAAAGCCACAGAAGCAATATACGCCAAGAAACATTGCGTCCAAAAACAAAGTCATTCGTTCCCCACACTGCAATTAAAAATCAATACCGCCAACAACAGATTATAGACACCTTGATTTTTAAATAAGGTAGAGACAGATGGCCGACTCAACTCTTCTCTTTCCATATTAAATGTACGCGCCGTAGTAGCCGACTTAGTAAAAATAGTCTCAAGACACATTATATATATGTGTTCAACAGCTACCAGTGTAGCCAAAATCTTTAAAAACGAAATCCATATTATTTCACCTTAACATAAAGACAAAATCTGCATCTTGTCAACATGAAACAGACAAGACGCAGATTTATTATTATAAACTATTCTTATTCTCTCAATGCTGTAAATACTACATTGTTTCTCCAAAACACTTCCCACAGATATAGAAAGTGCTGCCAACATCTACTTATATCTCCGTGGGCATTGTTAGAGCATCAAGAGCAGAACACTTATACTCATCTACTACTTACTTTGCAGTCTTAGTTTCGGAGCCTCACCAATAAGGTCCATAAACTGATCAAGCTTTGGAGTAATAATAATCTGTGTACGACGGTTACGCTGCTTTACCCAACTCAGTATCATTAGTTGCAAGTGGGTTATACTCACCACGACCACTAGCAGTCAAACGCTTAGGATTTACACCAAAGCGATCCTGCAGATACTGAGCAACAGATGCTGCACGGAGACAAGAGAGATCCCAGTTATTACGGATATTCTTCATCTTGTCATGCAGTAGTGTTGATAGGCACATTATCAGTGTACCCTCAATCAGCACATCATAATCCTTATAATCAGTAATAATCTTAGCAATCTTGCTCAATGTCTGCTCAGCACGATCATTCACCCTCATAAGAACCGCTCTTATAAAGCATATTGTCAGCCAAAGAGATATAAACAACACCTTCAGAACCTGTACATCAACCTCCTTCAACTCCTCACGGCTCAAAGAACGGGTAAGATTGTTTGTCAACACCATATTCAAAGAATCACTCTTAGACTTCACCTCAACCAAGTGACGGATATACTGATTACTCTCGTTAATCTGATCAACAAGTTTAGAAATGTTGATATTGTTTGAATTGGCATTTCTCAAACTGTTATCAAGACTACCCTGCAACGCAGCAGCACTCTCTCTCGCCTGAGCCAACTGATCCTCCAAGCTCTTGATACGTGCATTATTGGCAGCAATCGTTTCCTTAGCATTCTGATAATCTGCCGTCAACTGATTATTCTCTGTACGACAATTTTCCAAATCCTTCTTGCTGGCACAGCTACTAAATGCAAGTGTACCCAACGCTAAAGCTACGATAAAAAGACTCTTTTTCATATTTTACTATTTTATTTTTGGTTATTATACTATTTGTAATAGATTCATCCTACATAACATTAAAAAGAAATCAGTTTATAACTTTTGCAAACCTGCCCATATTCAACTTTTATGAAGACAACGCAAAACTAGGTACACAAAACTAACCTCATTTTCACAGAATGCGGTATATCTATTGCAAAGATATTATAAAGACTGTAATACAAATAGTTGTATAATGAGTTTAGATATTTTTAACCTGAAACTAACAATTAACGGAACTTTTTGATGAAATTATACGAATAAACTATTGGAAGACAAAATAAAAGAAATCTCTATTTACAAAGTTATTTAAGGTGGAGGCATAAGATAGACTAGAGAATAACTCCAACCTTATGCCCCCTTTAAAAACACGTGAAATAATAATTCATTATTTTATGACTTTACGCACTTCCCCATTTTTCATTTTTACAATATTCACACCACGAGCCATCGACGCACGACGTCGTCCTTGTAAATCATAGATTTCATGCAGTAGAATCAGCTTCATCCTTTACCAAATCAATACTATTGGCAATGTCAGTACCTTCAAACTCTATTCGCTTTCCTTTATCATTGAATGTAAACACAAACCAACCTAAATCCTTAGCCTTCTTCATACTTTCTTTACTACACTCATTGCCCTCGGGGAATCCTTGTGACGCATATCGAGTATCATACGGATAGAGAGATCTTTTTTTACCCGTAGGAGCCTGCACTAAGTGGTTTACAATTTCATCCATCTTCTCACGCTTGATATTATTCACAGCAATTCCAATTTCTTCCAAACGCGGATTATTTGAAATATCCAGCTCAGTTAGGTTATTATGAGAAACATTAAGCATGCCCAACTTTTTATTTTGAGAAATATCAAGAGAAGTAATCATATTGTCATCACACTTTAAGAAATACAGGTCTGGATTATTCCGAACATCAAGCTCTGTCAACAAATTACCAGTACAAGTCAAGTTGTAGAGTTTAGGGAGTTTAGAGAGATCAAGCTCCTGTAAAAATTATATTTCAAAGTCAAGTTTTCCAAATTTTCATACTTACTTAAATCAATAGAACTAAGTGGTTGATTGTTACAGGTTAAATAATGTAAATTAGCTGGGTTTGAACATGAAATAGAAGTTATTTCAGCATCCGACTTAATCGTTATACCGCTAATAACGATTCCCTTCACTGAAAAACTGCCACCAGTTCCTGTATACTTCAGTTTCGAGGGTATACCCGCATTAAGTTTACTTAAATCGGCACACGTTACATTATTCATTTCAAAATACGATGGAGCACAAACAGTCTGGAATCCGATTTCAAACTCTGTCCCTGGTGCCATATTTGTTTTAAATTCTACCTCATCCCATGTATACACAGTATATAACTCAGAGTAATCAACCCAATTCCTCTTGTCATAAAATGCGTATATCATTGGCGCCCAACCCCGATCACGGAATTTTTGTATCTGCTCGTCAGTCATGTAATTATTCTCATACGCATAAACAGGTTTAGCATCTCTATAACCGAATATGGGTTCAAAAATCTGAATACACCATTTTCACATTGTGGAAGAGAGGAAGCTAAACGGTCAAAGACTTCACCCCTAAGTTGATTCTACATATCTGAAGCCACCTCAACTTAGGGGCAATTTCTCTAATTAAATCTGACATAAAAATTGTTAGAACAAATTACTTCGGACAAATTTGGACAATCCCTTATTTCAAGATAAGATATTCTTTCTCCTAAAAATAATAGGAGAATCACAATTAAATGACCTCAAATCACCAGTCAATACAACATCTACTCCAGGAGTAGTTTTGTAAATAGTAAATCCGTTGTAGTCCTTTTTCCTTCTCAGCACCCGTTATTTTAACATTTGATCCACTATAACGAAAAAAACAACTTTATCACTTTTGGGTTTAAATTTAACAATAGGTTCAGCCTTCACATATAAAGATGAACAACAAACCAAAAAGTACAAACAAAACTTTAAGTAATCTTGCATTCATAATTTTCAACATCATTAGGTTAATAAATATTTGACGTAAAAACAGTTCTATTTTATTTAGCTTACAATATTTCAAAAAAAGAAGAATAACGATTAGTCACCTATATTTTCATCGTGTTGTAGAATGCACACACAGTACTACTAAGTCAAGCGGCAAATTCCAATAACAAACATGGCAAAGATATAAATTAAATTTGAAAAACCTAATATTTTTGAAATTTTATTTTTAATTACGTATCATTTTGATTACTAAAATGTATTAGAAAAATATATCAAACCACAACAAGGTGTTATTTCAAAAAGAAGTAACGTTGAAGATGCTAAAAATAACATCTTACATAGCCATGTTCTACAATATATTATGATACACAATTACAGAAATAAAGACATAGTATCAACAACTACTACTAAATAAGTTTTAGCCCAGTCTACAATTAGTAAAAACCAAAAGGAGTCAACTAAAATCATTAAAGTACAGAATTATTTTCACGAAAGAAAGAAATTATTTTCATGAAAAGAAATATTTTTCTTCATGAAAAACAATTATCTTCATGAAAAGAAATTCGAGACAGCTGTTCGATGAGGTCTAATCCACACCTTAACGAAAAGGCAGAAGAGTACTTTTAACTACTAGAAAAACAGCTGAACAAGCTATACCTAAAAGAGTTTTTACAACTGGGGAAAACGACTTAGAAAACCATTAGAATATACACATCAGAAAGATAAGGAAAGTAACTCATAGTTACGCAAAAAAAGTTCGCCCTAATCCCTACTACAACTTCAACAACATAATTCCAAACAAAATAGAGCTTGAAGATTTATAATACCTAAGAATACTAAAAACAATAGACAAAAAGGGCAGTATATCCAAAGAATATCGTATCTTTGCAAAACAGAAGTAACACCAAATTTTATATACAGACTATGATTCTTTTCAGAACTCAGTCCAAAAGCGGATTGCCACAGAAGTCAATCATGCATTATCCGACGCGGAAAATCAACGAACTTTTGTTGGCTCTATGGCGATGCCACCTACTTGCAGAACGAACAGACACTGCAGGGTTACTATGTGGGACCACGCCGTGAGATGATTACTCCTTGAGTACGAATGCCGTCGAGATTACTCAAAACATGAGTCTTGACGGCATTTTGCGTATAGAGGAGTACTTTCCCTGTAAGCAGCAAAGATGCTGATCACGACCCAATGTTGCAACGTATGTATGAGGGGTCTGGACCAGACAATCTTCACTGTCAACCACGAGCCAGAGCCTATCAAGCGTGTGGAGGACTTAGAGAAGTTCAACGAAGAGGAAGGCTTAGCACTCTCACCTGAGGAGATGGAATATCTCCATAAGATTGAGAAGCAGAATGAGCGCCCCCTCACCGACTCTGAAATCTTCGGTTTCGCACAGATTAACTCTGAGCATTGCCGCCATAAGATTTTCGGTGGTGAGTTCGTCATTGATGGTAAGGTGATGGAGAGCAGTCTCTTCAGCCTCATCAAGAAGACAACAAAAGAGAATCCCGGTAAGATTCTTTCAGCCTATAAAGACAATGTAGCTTTCGCACAAGGTCCAGAGATTGAGCAGTTTGCGCCAGCAAACCAGAGCACATCTGACTTTTTCCGAGTGAAGCCTATCGAGAGTGTTATCTCTCTGAAAGCTGAGACCCACAACTTCCCAACTACCGTTGAGCCATTCAATGGAGCAGCAACAGGTACGGGTGGTGAGATTCGCGACCGTATGGGCGGTGGCGTTGGTTCATGGCCTATCGCAGGAACAGCAGTATATATGACCGCTTACCCTCGTTTGACAGAAGATGACGGTACAACTCCAGCCCTACGTGATTGGGAAGACATCCTTCCTGTTCGTCAGTGGCTCTATCAAACTCCAGAGCAGATTCTTATCAAGGCATCTAATGGTGCGAGCGATTTCGGTAATAAGTTTGGTCAGCCTTTAATTACTGGTTCACTACTCACATTTGAACATCAAGAGAATGGTGAGAAGTATGCTTACGATAAGGTGATTATGCTTGCTGGTGGTGTTGGTTATGGTGCTAAGCGTGACTGTCTGAAGGGTGAGCCACAGGCTGGTAACAAGGTAGTTGTCGTTGGTGGCGATAACTACCGTATCGGACTTGGTGGTGGTTCGGTATCATCAGTTGATACGGGTCGCTATTCAAATGGTATTGAGTTGAATGCCATACAGCGTGCTAATCCAGAGATGCAGAAACGTGCCTATAACCTTGTACGTGCATTGGTAGAAGAAGATAACAACCCTGTTGTTTCTATCCATGACCATGGTTCTGCAGGACACTTAAATTGTCTTAGCGAGTTAGTAGAAGAGTGTGGTGGTAAGATTGATATGACACAATTACCAATTGGTGACAAGACTTTAAGTGCCAAGGAAATCATTGCCAACGAGTCACAAGAGCGCATGGGCTTGCTCATTGATGAGAAGCATCTTGACCACGTGAAGAAGATTGCTGAGCGTGAGCGTGCTCCAATGTATGTTGTTGGTGAGACAACAGGTGACGCACACTTCTCATTCGTACAGGCGATGGCGTGAAACCATTCGACTTAGACGTAGCGCAGATGTTCGGTCATTCTCCAAAGACAATCATGAAAGATGAGACCGTTGAGCGCAAATATGAGAATGTTTCTTATAGTATAAATAAGGTGGAGGAATACCTCCAGCGTGTACTTCAGTTGGAAGCTGTGGCATGTAAGGACTGGCTAACCAACAAGGTTGACCGCTCCGTAACGGGTAAGGTTGCTCGTCAGCAGTGTCAGGGTGAGATTCAGTTACCACTCTCAGACTGTGGTGTTGTAGCCTTAGACTATCGTGGTCATAAGGGTGTTGCTACCGCACTCGGTCACGCTCCACAAGCAGGACTCGCTTCACCAGAGGCAGGCTCTGTCCTTTCCGTAGCCGAGTCATTGACCAACATCGTATGGGCACCATTGGCAGACGGCATGGATAGCCTGAGTCTTTCAGCCAACTGGATGTGGCCTTGCCGCTCACAGAAGGGTGAAGACGCACGTCTTTACAGTGCTGTTAAGGCTTTGTCAGACTTCTGTTGTGCTATCGGTGTAAACGTTCCAACGGGTAAGGATTCACTTTCTCTGACCCAGCAATATCCTAATGGAGATAAGATTATCTCTCCGGGAACCGTCATTGTTACCAGTGGTGGTGAAGTAAGCGATATTCGTCAGATGGTTTCTCCGGTGCTTGTGAATGACAAGAATACACGCCTCTATCATATTGACTTTAGTTTGACGAGCAGCGTTTAGGAGGCTCTGCCTTTGCACAGAGTCTCGGAAAGATTGGTAGTGACGTTCAACCGTGAAAGAACCACAGTACTTCTGCGACTGTTTCGATGCTGCACAAGAGATGATTCGTCGTGGATGGATACTCGCTGGACACGACATTTCAGCAGGTGGTTTGATTACAACATTGCTTGAGATGACCTTTGCCAACGCTAAGGGTGGTCTTAACATCAACCTCCATGACATCAAGGGTCGATGACACCATCAAGAAGCTTTTTGCAGAGAATCCGGGTGTAGTTATTCAGGTTGCTGACGAACATAAGGAAGAAGTCAAAGAGTTCTTGACAGAGAACTGCATCGGCTTTGCTCGCATCGGTACTCCAAGTCCTGACAAGCGCACCCTCAGCATTGCTGATGGCGATTGGAAAGCAGAGTTCGATATTGATGCAATTGCGTGAAACATGGTATAAGACATCTTACCTTCTCGACCGCAAGCAGAGTATGAACGGCATGGCGAAGAAGCGTGTTCAGAACTACAAGAAGCAGCCAATTGAGATGAAGTTCAATGCAGACTTCACTGGTACTCTCCAGCAGTATGGACTCGATGCAGACCGTTGGAAGACTTCAACACCTAACACCCACCACCCAACACCAAAGGCAGCTATCATCCGTGAGAAGGGTACTAATGGTGAGCGTGAGATGGCTTACGCACTCTATTTGGCAGGTTTCGAGGTGAAGGACGTTATGATGACCGACCTCATCACAGGCCGTGAGACCTTGGAAGAGGTAAACATGATTGTCTTCTGTGGTGGATTCTCTAACTCTGACGTACTCGGTTCAGCAAAGGGATGGGCTGGTGCTTTCCTCTATAATCCAAAGGCAAAGCAGGCACTCGACCGCTTCTATGCCCGTGAAGATACACTCTCATTGGGTATATGTAATGGCTGTCAGCTGATGGTTGAGTTGAATCTTATCAACCCAGAGCACAAGCATCGTGCTCACCTCTGCCACAATACCAGCAAGAAGTTTGAGAGTTCATTCTTGAACTTGACTATTCCACAGAACAATAGTGTAATGTTCAGTTCTTTGAGTGGCAACAAACTCGGTATTTGGGTAGCACACGGCGAGGGTCGTTTCTACCTCCCAGAGGCAGAAGATAAGTACAATGTCATCGCTAAATACAACTACGCTGAATATCCAGGTAACCCTAATGGTTCTGACTATAACGTAGCAGGTATCTGCTCAGCTGACGGTCGTCACCTTGCAATGATGCCACACTTGGAGCGTGCTATCTTCCCTTGGCAGCAGGCTTACTATCCACGTGAGCGTCGTCAAGAAGAGGTTACACCATGGATTGAGGCATTTGTAAATGCTCGTAAGTGGGTTGAAAGTAAACTGTAAAGTTTGTCTCTCCCCTATTGAAGGTGTAATAGATTAGCACACCTTCATACATAGACTACACAGAGAAACGCCCTCATCTGAGTAACAATACCTAATGGGTATATGGAACAGATGGGGGCGTCTGTACCTCTCTAACATTGATTTCACTATAAAATAACAAGACACAGTGGACAAAGATAACATTTCATCAACGCCAAACACCCAACACCCATCACCCAAAGGCTTCTACTGGGAAGCTTTCAAAACATTCTTTAAGATTGGAGCCTTCACACTTGGCGGTGGTTATGCTATGATTTCGATTATTCAAAATGAAGTCGTAGTAAAGAAAAAATGGATTCCCGAAGACCAGTTCGTTGACCTGATAGCTGTTGCACAAAGCTGTCCTGGTGTCCTTGCTGCAAACATCAGTGTGTTTGTAGGGTATAAAATGCGAAAGACACCGGGTGCACTCGTCACTTGCTTTAGGTGCTATTCTCCCTTCTTTCCTCATCATTCTTGGCATAGCACTCTTCTTCCATCAGTTTATGGACATCCCATGGGTAGCAGCAATGTTCCGTGGAATACGCCCTGCAGTAGTTGCCTTGATAGCTGTACCAACCTTCACATTGGCTAAGAGTGCCAAAATATCATTGGCAAATTGTTGGATTCCTATTGTCACCGCTATTGCCATTTGGCTGTTAGGGTGTCAATCCTGTTTACGCCATTCTTACTGCAGGATTTGGGTGGATTCCTTTATGGGAAGTTTATAAAACCGACGGAGTGAGAAAACCTTCCAGCCCCCTCCGAAGGAGGGAGAGACTCTAACTGGGATATAACTTCGCAAAAGAAATAGCAAACGTAAGTTCCGAAGGAGAGAGAGACGAATGGGATAATTTCGGAAAAAACAGCACACTAAAAACAGACTAATAACAGAAATAACAACATGATATACTTAGAACTTTTCTACACATTCTTTATCATCGGACTCTTTGGATTCGGTGGAGGATATGGAATGTTATCACTGATACAAACAGAAACGGTTGTGAACCATCATTGGCTTAGCTCTGCTGAGTTTACGAATATTGTTGCTGTATCACAGATGACGCCTGGCCCTATTGGTATAAACTCTGCTACCTATTGTGGTTATACGGCTGTACATAATGCAGGATTTGGTGCAGGAATGGCGGTATTGGGTAGCCTCACCGCCACCATAGCCCTTGTACTTCCATCATTGATAATGATGATTCTTATCAGTAAGATGTTCCTTAAATACATGAACACACCTGTTGTACAGTCAGTCTTTGCAGGTCTACGCCCTGTTGTAGTGGGTCTATTAGCTGCTGCCACCTTATTATTATGTAACGCAGATAACTTCTCTGCACCAAGTATTAACCCTTGGCAGTTTTGGATTAGCCTATTCCTCTTTGCCGCAACCTTTGTTGGTACGATGTGGTTAAAGATAAATCCTATCCGCATGATATGTTATGCAGGCATTGCGGGAATAGTGTTGCTTTATTAAAGAATCCTCACTACCAGCTTTTCTTCCATAAAGGGAGGGAGGGTGAAGACTACTAACATCGAAGTATTCAACTTTCAGTGATAATATATAATTACGCAATATCTACCATAGTAGGTATTGCGTAATTTCTTATTAGGATATTGTAAGCTCATCATAACACATCCCTTACGAGCCAGGTTTTAGTGCTTACCGCTTCTAATAACGCTTGTCATAGCCCTTTATAGCTACTTTTTATTATTGTGCTAAGCCTCCGCACCATTGGTGCTAAGCATGAACACCACTGGTGCGGAGCCTTAACACGTGAGCAGCATGTAGTAAAAACTCGAGTAGCCTACGGTAAAGAGAATAGCAAGTAAGGAGAAAAACTGTTAAAACTTTGTGAATAAGCGACACGAATAAACGAAAAGTCACGCAATACTTGCGATAGCTTGTATTGCGTGACTTCGTATCAAGATACTATTAACGGTCTACTCTATGAGATTAAATCCGCTAAAGAAAACTTGTTCTTACATAATATGCAACCATCGAAGAATATCGTTGAGGTTTGCAAATATCATAAGCAGGATGAGAATTGTAATACCTACATACTCCGCACGTACCATGAACTTCTCTGACGGTTTACGACGAGTAATCATCTCATAGAGAAGAAATACGACATGGCCACCATCCAAAGCAGGAATAGGGAGGATATTCATGAAGGCAAGCATGATACTCAAGAAGGCTGTCATCGACCAGAACATATACCAGTCCCAGAATGGAGGGAAGAGACTACCGATAGCTCCGAAGCCACCAATACTCTTGGCACCATCAGCTGAAGCAAGGTAACGGAAGTTACCAACATAGCCACGCAGAACGTTCCAACCATGCTTAATACCTGCTGGGAAGCTCTCTAAGAAGCTATACTCTTCTTGTACTGGCTTATAATAAGTAGCCAACGTAGATTGCAGAACACCCAATTTCAAGTCTGGTGTCAACATAAGTTTTAAGGTATCGAGCTTTGCTGTGCCCTTATGCTGAACTGTCAACACGACAGAACGGACTGCAAGAGAATCTTTATGGGTATTCTTCACCGCCAAAATGTCACTCAAGACACCTGTCTGATAATTCATATCTGTCCATGTCTCAACAGGCTTTCCATTAATAGACTTAATGAGATCACCTGCCTTGATACCTGCTTTCGCTGCTGGCGTATCACCCAACACGCTATCAACCTGTGCAGGAATAAAAGGCTCTGCGAACAAAGGACGTGTTTTAATCATTGGCAACATATCCATATCACCAGACAGAGTAATACTATGCTTCTTGCCATTACGCAATACGTCTACTCGCTTTGCTTGTGCTATCTGACGGAAAAAAATCGCCATTCACATTAGCATACTCACGGAAAGGACCTTGGTCTGTTCCTAACATTATATCATGGTCATGGAACCCCAATGCCTTTGCATCAGCATTGAAACGCATACCCATATTCATGTCAGATACCTTGAAATAGCTATCTCCCCATACAAACATCACCATTGAATAAATGAAGAGGGCGAGAACAAAGTTGACCAACACACCACCTATCATAATCAAAAGACGTTGCCAAGCTGGCTTTGTACGGAACTCCCATGGCTGTGGTTCCTGCTTCATCTGGTCGGTATCGAAGCTTTCATCAATCATACCGGATATCTTGCAGTAGCCACCAAGCGGCAGCCAACCCATACCATATTCCGTATCGTCTTTCTAGGTTTCCAACTAAAGAGCTTACCTTTCCACTTACCGATACCCACATCAAAGAATACGAAGAACTTTTCAACGCGAACACCGAAAAGCTTCGCAAAGAACATGTGTCCTCCTTCATGCAGCAGGACAAGCAGAGAGATTGCCAGAACAAACTGGAGCAATCTGATCAGAAATGTTTCCATTATTTATCTATTCATTATTTATTATTCATAATCTCGTGCTACACGGCGTGCCTCAGCATCCGTCTGCACATAAACATCATAGTCAGGGTTACTATCAAAAGTAACTGTCTGCATTGTCTTTTCAATAATATCGCCCATTGCCAAGAAACTACAAGCACCCTTACGGAATCCTTCGTTGACAATCTCATTGGCTGCATTAACAATACAAGGCATATTACCACCTTTATTGATAGCTTCGTATGCCATTGCCAAACACTTAAACTTCTCAACATCAGGCTCAAAGAATTCTAACGGCTGACGGAAGAAGTCTAACCTATCGCCCCTTAATGGCAGACGCTGTGGGAACGAAAAGGCATACTGAATAGGCAATCGCATATCTGGAACACCTAACTGTGCCTTTACACCACCATCACAGAACTGTACCGCACTGTGAACAATAGACTGAGGATGAACCAACACTTGTATCTTATCAGCTGGAACACCGAAGAGCCACTTAGCTTCTATCACTTCGAAACCCTTGTTCATCAAAGATGCAGAGTCGATAGTAATCTTTGCTCCCATATCCCATGTAGGGTGTTTGAGAGCATCGGCTGCTGTAACTGTCTTCAACTGTTCGTGACTAAAAGTACGGAAAGGACCACCTGAACAAGTGAGAAGAATCTTCTCTATCTCGTTCGCATCCTCACCAACTAAGCTCTGGAAGATCGCACTATGTTCGCTATCTACAGGCAGGATAGGTACGTGGTACTGTTGAGCCAATTGAAGAATCAACTCGCCAGCTACGACAAGTGTCTCCTTGTTTGCCAGACATATCTTCTTCTTAGCTTTGATAGCGTGGATTGTTGGAGCAAGACCAGAATAGCCAACCATCGCAGTGAGTACCATATCTATTGATGGTGACTCAACGATATCCTCCAAGGCTTTACTACCTGCATACACCTTTATGTCAGGCATATCAGCTAATTCTTGTCTCAAAGCGTCATAATAGGCCTCATTAGCAATGACAACAGCTGCTGGATTAAAGCGACGAGCCTGTTCTGCAAGTTCCTTCCAACGATGGTTGGCAGTGAGCGCATACGCTTCATAGAGGTCAGGATGCTGACTGATAACATCAAGGGCTTGCGTGCCAATGCTACCTGTTGAGCCTAATATACAGATTTGTTGTTTCATTAATTCTTTTAGTTTATACTGCGAATCAGAGGTCAAGTAGCCCTGCTGGAATCCGCATCGTAATCGTCTTTGACGCTATGTCTGTCGCAACAATAAGTTCATCACTGGCAGGAATGAGTATTTCCTCGCCTTCAGGTGTACTCACCTCAAAAGAGCGTATTGACAGTTGTTTCATCTACTAGCAACAATCCCTGCCATCACATTATTCGTTGCTTCATCTATCAAGGAATAACCGACAATCTGCGCCCATGACACATCATCTGTCCCTTCTTCTGCCAACTTACGTGGGAAATAGACAATACATCCTGTCAGTTCGCGTGCTTGTGCATCGCTATTGATGTCACAAAACTTCATCAGGGCTATCTCGTCAGAACGGAACCGATATTCCTCCATAAAGAAAGGAACAAGGATTCCGTCAATGTCCAATATCAGGTAATCGGCATCTACCACATCAAAAACGTCATCGGAGAACTGCAACTGCAACTCTCCGTGTACGCCATGCGGCTTTCCGATGCGCCCAATCTATAGACTTCTTCCTTCTTTATCATTTACATCTATTATCAAGTTAAGAGGAGCGAAAACTCTGTTGTAAAGCTATCAAAGAAAGAGGACTCTTGGTTCTATCCCTTTTATCGTTACTTTCCTTTTTATTCTTTACAATGCAACTTACTAACAGACCTCTGCTCGCTGAATCTTTGCACCAAGAGCATTGAGACGTCCTTCGATGTTCTCATATCCTCGATCAATCTGTGCAATGTTATCAATACGACTTGTTCCCTGTGCTGTCAGTGCTGCGATAAGCAGTGCAATACCCGCACGAATATCGGGACTTGACATACGACCCGCACGAAGTTTCTTAGCATTATCATGACCAACAACTACGGCACGGTGAGGATCACAGAGGATTATCTGTGCCCCATATCAATGAGTTTATCAACAAAGAACAGACGGCTCTCAAACATCTTCTGATGGAAGAGCACACTACCCTGTGCCTGCGTAGCAACTACAAGAAGCACAGAGATAAGATCTGGTGTTAATCCAGGCCATGGAGCATCACTGATAGTCATAATAGTTCCATCAATGAAAGAGTCTATCACATAGTGGTCCTGACGTGGAATAAGGAGGTCATCACCATCTTCAATAATCTGTACACCGAGTCGACGGAAGGTATCAAGAATCAATCCCAAGTTAGGAACTGACACATCCTTAATACGAACGCCATCACCTATCATTGCAGCAATACCAATAAATGAGCCTACCTCAATCATGTCGAGGCAGGATTCTATGGTCAGCTGCATGTAATTCCTTCACACCCTCAATAGTAACTAAGTTGCTGGCAATACCGCTGATCTTTGCGCCCATTGCATTAAGCATCTTACAAAGTTGCTGGATATAAGGCTCACAAGCAGCATTGTATATCGTAGTTGTTCCTTCAGCTAACACTGCTGCCATGATAATATTAGCAGTACCTGTAACAGATGCTTCATCTAATAGCATATAAGTACCAACAAGCTTATCAGCCTGTATCTCATATACGTCACGATCTTCAACACGCCCAAAGTGTGCACCAAGATTCTTGAATCCAAGGAAGTGGGTGTCCAAACGACGACGACCAATCTTGTCACCACCTGGCTTAGCTATCGTAGCCTTACCAAAACGGCCCAACAATGGACCAATCATCAAGACACTTCCACGCAGAGAAGAGCACTTCTTCACAAAGTCGCTACTCTCTAAATAATCGAGGTTTACCTCGTCTGCTTGGAAAGAAAACTCATTAGGGGCAAGCTTCTTAACCTTCACCCCAATATCCTGTAAGAGCTTGATGAGATTGTTCACATCGAGGATATCAGGTACATTACGTATGATAACTTCTTCAGATGTCAATAGTGTTGCGCAAATCACCTCCAAGGCTTCATTCTTTGCACCTTGTGGAGCAATCGTGCCACTCAGCCGATGTCCACCTTCTATGATAAAGGATTCCATGTGTCGTTATTTTACTTTTTCTTCTTATTACGAGGCTGAGCAAACTCTCTCGCATTAATTTTCTCAAACTTGAATGTATCAAGATCTAACTGAATCTTTACCATCCGTAAAGCGGGCAAGGTCAGACGCTATCTTCTCATCATCAGAAGTACCATGCCCCCACTGCATCAGACTACGCTTCATCTGATTAGCAACCGAACGTACGAAAGCATCCCGACGAGCACCTGGTTCCATTGTCTTCAGCTCTTCAAAAGCTTCAAACAACAGTTTTCCATAGTGCCTTACAGGGATATTCGACATAGGATAAGTCATTGGCTCTGGCTTAGTTGCAATCTTCAAAGCCTCTGACACATCGCAAGGATAGTCAATATCCAACTCAAAGTTAGCCATCAATGCCAAATGATCCCAGAGCTTTTCCATGTGATCAAAGTTACTACGGTTCTGGGCATTCATCCTATCCATAATGGAAATGATGGTTTCTGCACACCGCTGACGCTCTTCCTTTGTAGGGAGCCCAATGGCATAATCCACCATGTTTTGTATCTCTCGCCCATACTGTGGCAGTATGAGTCGTTCTCGCTGTGTATTATAATCTAATCCTTCTATATTCATTGAATGATGAATGTTACATTTTAAGTGATAATGGCAAGCCGCTTTCTAAAGCCTAATTTACAGCAATGGCTTTGCCTGCTTAGCAACGAAGTCCTTGAGATAGAATGGAACGAAGTAAGCTACATCCTCAAACTTCTCTTGTGCAATACGTTTCTCTGCCAATGGGAACATATTCTTAGCCAAAGCATCAATACCTTTGATTAAATGTGCATTAGGATGATTGATAGTCTCCATACATTTTTCTGCACCATTACCAAAGAAGTAAACAGAACCACGTTCAAGGTATTCCTTGTAGGTATTCTCGTCTACTACATCTGCCTGAATACCACGAACCTCTTTCAAGGCACGATCATATACGGCAGAATAAACCTCCATACGGCGCGCATCAATCATCGGAACGAGAAGCGCATTCTCCTCTATTTCTTCATGATGAAGCAATACTGGCACTGCCAACAGCTCTAACGTAGGTACTGCCAACATCTTTACACCACGTCCATAGCAGATTCCCTTTGCCATGGAAACACCTACACGCAGACCAGTATATGAACCTGGACCACCACTAACTGCCACTGCATCCAATGACAAGTTATTATATCAATGAAGGCAAGTGCCTCATCAACAAATGTTCCTAACTTTTCTCTATGCTTAGGATCGAGCGTATCTTGCTTATCGAAAACACAAGCCCCATCCTGACTAACTGCAACAGAGCACACATTTGTACTCGTATCAATATTTAATATACAAGACATAAAAATCAATTATGTTCTAAATAACTTGCAAATATACTCTTTTTATTCCACATTTTTTGTACATTTGCAAAAAATTAACGCGAAAAGCTCATGATACTATCAATGACAGGCTATGGCAAAGCTGTTGTAGCCTACAAGGAAAAAGAAAAATCAATGTTGAGGTGAAATCACTTAATAGTAAGTCACTCGACCTCTCGGCACGCATCGCACCCCTCTATAGAGAAAAAGGAAATGGAAATCCGTCGTCTCCTTGCACAGAAGCTGGAGCGCGGTAAAGTTGACTTCTCCTTATGGGTTGAAAAGGAGTCAACTGTTGATGCTACTCCTATCAACGCTGCTCTGGTAGAGAATTATTATAAACAGATCAAGGCAATATCTGAGTCTACTGGCATCCCAGAGCCAGAGGATTGGTTTACAACACTTCTCCGCCTACCTGACGTAACAACAAAAAAACTGAAGTTGAGGGTTTTTGGATGAGGAAGAATGGGAAAGTAGCACAGCAGGCTATCAACGAGGCTATTGATAAACTTACCGATTTCCGAAAACAGGAAGGTGCTGCTTTTGCAAAAAGAAGTTTACTGAGAAGATTGATAATATCGCTAACCTTTTGAAGAGCATCGAACCTTTTGAAAAGAGCCGTGTACCAAAGATTAGAGAAAAGATTATCGATGGTCTCAAACAGATTTCTGAGGTAGACTACGATAAGAACCGTCTTGAACAAGAACTGATTTATTATATTGAAAAACTCGATATCAATGAGGAAAAACAGCGACTGACAAACCACCTCAAATACTTCCATGAAACAATGAAAGAGAGTGGTCATGGCGTCGGCAAAAACCTCGGTTTCATCGCACAAGAAATGGGTCGGAAATCAACACAACGGGCTCTAAGAGCAATCAAGGAGATGCAGAACATCGTTGTTAAGATGAAGGACGAGTTGGAGCAGATTAAGGAACAGGTTTTGAATGCAGTTGTAGAGACTCTCTCTCAACCCCTCCAAAGGAGGGGAGTGCCAAAAAGAATATAGTCTGCAACGAGTATTAAAACCTATAACATAGATAAGTAGCTGCTATGAAGAAGATGGACGGGAAACATAGCTACTTTGGAAGTTTTCATTATCAAACGAATGAGGCTTCTACCTCATCAGCTACTTTGTCAAAATGCAAAGTATAATAGAAAACATCCTACTTGGGCAGAGGCACTTTTTGTGGGAGCACTTTGAAAGGAAAACAATTAGGTGTACGTTTTTCGTAGACAACATCCTGTCTATGATTATATCCCTGACTTCGTATGTCTTTCATTAAATCTTATAATAGAAGTTGACGGAGATTATCACCTCGCAGAAGAACAGCAATTAAGCTGATAGAGAACGAGATGCTTACCTCAACATTTTGGCTTTTCAAATCATAAGGTTCTCTAACGAGGAAGTCCTTCAAAAATCTTGATAAAGTATTAAACAAAAATAAAAAAACAGCTATGAACAAGCTTTCATCTGAAAACCAATCTGCAATATAACACCAGCAGCTAAGATACAGGAAGACACTTCTAACATCACATCGACTCTAACACGTCCCACGACTGTCCAGTTAGGCACTCCTCCTTCGGAGGGGTGGGGGGAGGTTACTCATCCTCTCCGCACCTTCTGGTGCTGGTAAAAGCACCATCGTTCAGTGGTTGATGAAGGAACATCCTGAATTAAAGTTAGCCTTCTCTATCAGTTGTACTACCCGCGCACCACGTGGTACAGAACAAAATGGCGTAGAATACATCTTCATCTCGCCTGAACAGTTTAAGGAAAAAGATAGCTAATGGGGAGTTTCTCGAGTACGAAGAGGTTTATGAGAACCGCTTTTATGGTACATTGAAGTCACAGGTGGAGAGCCAGTCAGCTGCTGGTCAGAATGTTGTTTTCGATGTTGACGTAAAGGGTGGCTGTAACATTAAGAAGTTCTATGGTGACCGTGCTTTAAGCCTTTTTATCCAACCTCCATCAGTAGAAGAACTCCGCCGTCGCCTTGTTGGCAGACAAACTGATAGCGCAGAAGCAATTGAAAACCGCCTTGCCAAGGCTTCTTACGAACTTACCTTTGCTGAGAAGTTCGACAAGATTATCGTTAATGATGACCTTGAGAAAGCAAAGCAAGAGACTTATGAGGTTGTTAAGGCGTTCTTAGAGGGATAAAAAAGCCTCCCCAACCCCTCCGAAGGGAGGGGAGCTTAACCTCATACATAAGAATAAGAAAGAAGCATTTATCATAAAGGTTATTTTTCATAGAACAGCTAGGAATACTAGGATTACTAGAACAGCTATCTCATATTGAAACTAATAACCCCCTAATTACCTCAATGAAACCCTCAAACAACACTACCCTGCACAAGACTCCCCTCCCTTCGGAGGGGCTGGGGGAGGCTCCATCGGCATTTTTGGTGGTTCTTTCAACCCTATCCATAACGGACACATTGCCCTCGCAAAAGGCTTTTTCTTGAAGAAGAAAACTTAGATGAGGTGTGGTTTATGGTTTCCCCTCAAAATCCATTCAAGGTTAACCAGCAGCTTTTAGCTGACCATCTCCGCTTGGAATTAGTGCGTAAAGCCACTGCTGATAACCCACACTTTAAGGCTTCGGACTATGAATTCCAACTGCCGAAACCTTCCTATACATGGAATACCTCACAGCATCTCAGTAAAGATTTCCCTACTTATCGCTTCACACTTCTCGTTGGTGGTGACAATTGGGAGGCCTTCGACCGATGGTATCATGCTGATGATATTCTTGCTAATTACAACATCGTTGTTTACCCTCGACGGGGACAAAGGGTTGATATTACCTCCTTGCCTGCAAACGTTAGTCTACTTCAAACACCGCTCATCGACATCAGTAGCACCGACATTCGCTATCGAGTGGAATGCAAAGAAGACATTAGCGAGTTCGTACCCGCGGAAATAGTAAGCGATGTGATGCAACTTTACTAAATGCAAATAGCTACTATGTCTATTCACTTCTACAAATGATTTGTTCCCTATTAACTGATATTTGTAAACTATTTTCATCCTACTCAAATCCTATACATGCTCTTTTAGCTTTGAAAAGACGCCCAATTGACTTGCAAAAGATGCCCTTTTGAAGTGTTACTAACGCCCTTTTGAAGTCTTATTAAGCACCTTTTGTTACACAACCTTATAACAAACTGATTTTCTGATGGTTTGCAAATTCACTTTTCAAACGTATTATTTTCTTTATTTGTAGATGTTTTGCATGAAATTATGTCATAATTTTTCAACACCTTGTCTACAACTTTTCGAAGTGCTTACATGAAAGTTTTTCTGTATTGGAAGATGACTAAAATAGACCGCCAAGACCGTTTTGACTATGTTGTTTCATAATGACTAACTCCGGTTCTTTCGTTGAAGCTATACGAAAAATGACCACACATTTAAAGGAAGAACCATTATTTTATCACTAAGCTTTGACTTATACTAAAAATAGTGTTAACTTTGCAAGTAAATACATACGTTTACATGAAATTTATTAAAGCATGCAGTCAGTTTACTGAATAAGGTGTATCAGCCCATTAAGGACAACGCCTCATTCTTTTTTTCTTCATGTACCTTATCGGTATATTAGTATCCTATGCGAGTTGCCTACCAACAACCCCAACGCTGCCGTATACAGCAATCTATGGTTAGAGTTGTTTCTCGACCCATACGTTATATGCTTCATTCTCACACTGATTCCTCTAAAGGTTCGTCGATGGATTCGTGCTTTTTTGTATATCATCGCATACTGCACAAGTCTTACCGACCTATTCTGTTGGGTTAAATTCCAATCAACGTTAAATCCATCAATGCTCCTGCTTGTCGGAGAGACCGACGAACGTGAGGCAAGCGAGTTTTTCAGTAGTTATTTTACGTCAGACCTTATCTTTTCAAGCATAGGACTACTACTACTCGTTATGTTGATCCATATTCTAACAGCATTTTGGAAGAGGATAAAACTCCCACCAGCAATCAGCTACAAGATTACAGTGGCGAAACAAATAATTAACCATAGTCACCACATCCTTGGCGGTATTTGCCTCGTAATTCTTGGTTGGGCGATTGAATCATCTGCCCACAATAAGAAAGAAATGGTGCAAATGTTCTCTTTAGACACTATCGGTTCTGTAGAACATGAACTGACAACCGCAGATTGTGCACAGTTCTATCTACCTATTTACCGCCTTGCTTTCAGTATTTTCTCCAATGAGTTAGCATCGCAACAAGTTGACCGCCTCATCAAAGCAAAAGACAAAATGAGTGTAGATAGTTGTTCGTTCAAATCACCAAATATCGTCCTTATCATCGGTGAAAGCTACGGAAAGCTCCATTCACAACAGTATGGTTACTTCATGCCAACCACCCTCGCAGATTAAACGTGAGAAGTCGGGATTGCTTGTACCCTTCAGTGATGTCGTAGCACCATGGAATCTGACCAGTTTCGTGTTTAAGAATGTCTTTTCACTACACGTTGTAGGGCAAAAGGGTGAGTGGTGCGACTATCCGCTTTTCCCTTCACTCTTCCGCAAGGCAGGCTATCATGTAACCTTTATCACCAATCAGTTCTTGCCAAAGGCTAAAGCAGGCTGTATGATTTCAGTGGTGGATTCTTCCTTAATCACCCAGAACTATCAGAGGCAATGTTCGATTCTCGCAATCAACAATTATACCGATTTGATCGCGGTTTGCTCGATGATTACGACAAAAATCAGCAACAACACAACACCGATCATAACCTTATCATCTTCCATCTTCTCGGTCAGCACGTCAAATATAACCAACGTTTCCCAAGTGACCGTCACCACTTTAAAGCAGAAGATTATGAGAAGAAACGTGCCGATCTTGATGGAAAACAACGAAAAGTTTTGGCTGATTACGACAACGCAGTCTTATATAATGACTCCATCGTAGATGCCATTATTAGTCGATTTGAAGACAAGGAGGCAATCATTATCTATATGCCTGACCACGGAGAGGAATGCTACGAGGGTAATCGTGGATTCATTTGTCGCAATCATTCGGCTGCTATTGATTACGACTTAGCGCATTATGAATTTGAAATTCTTTTCTCGGATTTTTGCTCTTACAAGTATGCTGCTAAGCATCCTGACATTTTCAAAGAAATAATCGGTGCTAAAAACCATCGTTTTATGACGGATGCTCTACCCCACATGCTACTCTATTTGGCAGGTATTCACACGAAAGACTACCATGCAGAGTATAACATTCTCAGTCCACAATACAACGAAAAACGACCGAGATTATTAAAGAATACAACTGATTACGATAAACTCTCCCGTCCTTCTAATCAAGAGTCACTCTCAAAAAGGAGGTAAGGGTCAGACTGCAAGACTAAGTCTGAGATAACAGTTCAGACTTAAATACTCAAGGAGAAGCTTAGACTTTAATTTAACAAAGATAATGTTCAATAAGATATTTAGCTCTGAAGAGAGTAAAAAAATCTCCTTTTCATCGAAAAAAAATGATGAAGAGAAACTTACTCGGACAGAATGTAACGCATTACGAGGACTTGCCATCATTGGCATTTTCCTACACAACTACTGCCATTGGTTGCAACCTGTGGTAAAGGAGAACGAATATCAGTATTTCCAAAACAATGTAAATGATCTTTATCAAGTTCTACAAGGCTCTTGGAACGAACTTTTCTTCTTCCATATCCTTTCCTTCTTCGGACATTATGGCGTACCTGTATTCCTCTTCTTGTCAGCTTATGGCTTGACGATAAAGTATGAACAAAGACGGTCTATAGCCCCTACAAGCAATCTACAAGTAGAGCCCACCCTTCCATTCTTTGGTTTCATCAAGTATCATTGGCTGAAACTTTTTCGCATGATGATTGTTGGTTTCGTTGCGTTTACAATGGTAGATGCTGTTACAGCGGGTTCACATAATTACAAAGTGATGGATATTATTGGACAGATGGGACTTTTCAACAACCTACTTCCTCACCCTGACGACATCATTTGGCCTGGACCTTATTGGTTCTTTTTGGGCTGATGATACAGTTATATATTGTCTATCGCCTACTACTTTACCGCCGTCATTGGTCGTGGAATGTTGGTTTGATTCTCATTTGCTTCGCTATTCAATTAGCCTGCGAACCAGAGAGTGACGCTTTGAACCGCTGGAGATATAACTTTATCGGAGGAATGTTGCCATTTCGGGGCAGGTCTGCTTTTATGCGAGATACGTACGCCCATGGAGTACAGCTACCAACTTTGTAGCCTTCATCCTTTCCGTGCTTGCTATTCTATTGATGAGTTTCAGCTATCTAACATGGTATTTTGTACCCCTCGCTATTTGCATCGCTTCCATTACATTTGTGAAGTTGTTAAGTCGCTTAGAAGCAGCTATTGATAGCAAGAGCCTATCCTTGATGACTATTCTTTCATGGGTTGGCAGCATTTCAGCAGCCCTTTTTGTTTGTCACCCTATCACAAGAAAGATATTTATACCTATCTCAAAGGCAGGGCGACTATTGGACAGGACTCTTACTTTACATCATTGCATCAATCTGCTTAGCATGGTTATTCAAGGAACTGATGAAAAGGATTCCGAGCCCAAAATTAAAATAAAAGACATTAAAACTATACGATTTCATCGCATAAAGAATGAAGATAAAAAGACATCGAATTAGCTAACATAAGCCGTTACCGTAGCGAATTGATGGGAGTAGCCATACTCTTCGTCATCCTCTTTCCATGTGGGTTTACCACGCGAGGACGCTTTCTTCGGATTGAAGAGGATGGGTAACATCGGTGTAGACTTCTTCCTTTTCTTAAGTGGCATGGGCTTATGGTTCTCCTGGACAAAGAAACCTTCATTACGACATTACTATCTCCGCCGTTTTCTACGCATCTATCCAACATGGCTACTGATAGCCTGTTTGTATTATATCCCAGATTATCTCAACCTTGAGCTTATAGGACATCGGGGGCAAAGTACAAATATCCTTGATCTTATCGGAGATATATCCATTAATTGGGACTTCTGGCTACACGACGAGCTGACCTTCTGGTACATCCCAGCCATCATGCTCTTTTATATTGTCAGTCCGTTTTATATGAACCTCATCATCAAACATCCAACCTATCGGTGGCTCCCCATATTGATGATAATGTGGTGTATATCGTGCAATACGTTGCCCTATTCATGAAGTCGTAGGTCATCTGGAGATATTCTGGAGCCGAGTTCCTATCTTCTTCCTTGGAATAAACATCGCAGCAGCAGTGAAACGAAAGGAAACTATAGGTGTCTCGTTAATATGGATAATAGGAGTAATCTTCCTCATAACACTTGCTTCTTGCATTTTCCTTGAACAAGTAAAACATGGACAATTCCCCCTTTTCATCGAACGTATGCTGTATATTCCGCTTACGATCACAGCAATACTACTTTTGAGTTATCTCTTTAGCAATACGCCTAAGCATATCAACAAGGTTCTTAAGCTATTCGGTACATTAAGTTTAGAAATTTATCTGATTCATGCTCACTTTGTATTAGATTATCTTGAGCGAAATAACTGGTCTTACTGGGCTACCTTCTTTTCAAACCACAGCCATCACTCTGGTACTCGCATGGCTTTTGCATACAGCAATCGAACAAATAATAACCCCTATAGAGAAAAGGATAAAATGAAGTACCTCATACAACTCATACGTCCACATCAGTGGATAAAGAACCTCATTGTTCTTCTCCCTGTCTTCTTTGGAGGAGCATTACTACAATGGGATGCGGTCTATTCGGGTCTGATAACTGCATTAGCATTTAGTCTAACAGCCTCGTCTATCTACTGCCTCAATGACATTGTTGATGTCAATGACGACCGCCAGCATCCTGTAAAATGTCACCGTCCGATGGCATCGGGTGCTGTCAGTATTGTACAAGGCTATATCTTGATGGGATTGATGTTCATTCTCTCGATGAGTTCGACCTTTTTGTTACCTTCCCACCAAGTAGAGACTGCCAGCGTGATACTCTTCTACTGGTTACTGAACATTGCCTATTGCCTCCGCCTAAAACGATATGCTATCATCGACGTGTGTATCGTTGCCTTCGGTTTCGTACTTCGCATCCTTGCTGGAGGATATGCAACAAACATACAGTTGAGTAAGTGGATTGTACTAATGACCTTCCTTTTAATGCTCTTCTTATCATTTGCGAAACGCCGTGATGACGTTGTTAGAATGAATGAAACAGGCCATGCACCTCGCCAGAATCACTATTCGTTATAATCTCACGTTTATCAATCAAGCCATTACGATAACAGCGAGTGTCACCCTTGTATGCTATATTATGTACACCATGAGTCCTGAAACCATTCAGAATTTCCACACAGATCACCTTTATTTAACCAGTGTCTTCGTACTCTTAGGACTACTGCGCTATATCCAGATTTCTGTGGTTGATAAAAAGAGTGGCGACCCAACGAAGGTGATGATACACGACCGTTTTATGCAACTCATCGTTTTTAGCCTTTGGCTTGGCATTCCTCTTCATTATCTACGTACTTAAGAATATCCAATAAGGCATGAGAAAGATATATGCTTTCGACTTCGATGGCACACTGACTACTAAGGACACTCTCTTGAGTTTATCCACTTTTGCAAAAGGAAGTGGGACAAATGTTTCGTGGCTTTTCGCTCTTTTCACCCCTTCTCATACTGATGAAACTGCATCTTTTCCCTAATTGGAAGGCAAAGCAAAAGATATTCTCCTACTTCTTCAAAGGGATGAAAATTGACGATTTCAACGCACTTTGTACCCGCTTTGCAGAACAAAACAAACACCTACTTCGCCCTGCAGGAATAGAGAAAGTAAGACAGGCTATTGACGAGGAACATACTACTGTCCTCATCATCAGTGCAAGTATCGACAACTGGGTACGACCTTTTTTCGATGAAATCGACAAAAAGATACAGGTATTAGGAACTCAGATTGAAACAAAAGAAGGTCGCCTAACAGGACTATTTACCACCAAGAACTGCTATGGAGAGGAAAAGGTAACCGCCTTACGGTACTTTATCCACATCGTGAAACCTACTACTTAATTGCCTTCGGAGATAGTAGAGGCGATAAAGAATTACTTACCTTCGCGGACAAAGGCTTTTACAAACCTTTCAGAAATAAGAAACAGAATGTTGAAGAATGAAATAAAGAACAAGGAAAAGCTCGGTGAAATCGTACGTTTTATCATCGTTGGGTCATCAGCTGCAGCCATACAATACGGCACTTATCTGCTGTTAATATGCTGGTTGCAGCCACTCATTGCGAATACAATAGCCTATCTCGTTAGCTTTACATTCAACTATATCGCCTCCACACGTTATACCTTCCGCGTAAAGTCCACGACAAAACGAGGCGCAGGCTTTATCTTTTCGCATATCATCAATTACCTTTTACAGAGCGCCTGCCTACAATTCTTCCTTTGGTTAGGATTCAGCAAGCAGATAGCATTGATTCCTATGTTCGCTATCTGTGTACCAATCAACTTCCTTTTAGTGCGCTTTTTCTTACATAAAAAGTAAGGTTTTAGGCCTTAATAAGGGTTTACCATTAAACACATAGACGCTTTTTCATATAGCATTAATAGTAAACCAAAGATATAGATTAAACAAATAGACAACCAAGTCCGTCTTGGCTGTCTTTTTTATTCGCCCTCCGACACTGATAACCTTTTCTTTTTAACACATCGAAAATTTCACAGACAAGACGTTGAAAAATCATTACATAAACTCATATAAAACACCTAAAATAAAGCAGAATATTAAGCATAAAAAGCAAGGTTACAACCAGCAGTAAATCAATTGGTTACAAAGTCGTGCAAGAAAAGGTGCTTAATAAGACTTCAAAAGGGCGTTAGTTAGCATCTTAAAGGGCATCTTTTACAAGCTTTATTAGGCGTCTTTTCAAAGCTAAAAGAGCATGTATTGGTTTTGGACCACACGAAAATAGTTTACAAAAATGATTTAAACGTGAATAAATCGGTTGTTGAAGTGGGAAGATATTGTAGTCAATAGACATTGTCTTTATTTTGCCTTTTCTACATTTTATTTTGTAACTTGTTTCTGTAAAGACATTAGATTTTTGTAGTCAGCATAGCATAAAATCTTCAACATTTTCATCAGGATTTAACGGAAGAACCTAAAAGCCCCTTCATCAGCTTCTTTTTACATGAAAAAGAACTTGCCATTGCAAACTGAAAGCAGCCAACGATACAAGTTCTTCTCCATATTTTCCTTTGTTTAATCTGCTTTAATTTGTACCTTTGCAGTGATTAATCAAAGCTACTCAATGCACATATTCAATATATTCAAGGTAAAGAAAGAGGAACGCTGGCTGGCATTTATTATGTTGGCTGTTTTCCTCACATTCAATATATTGCTCATCGCCAGCCATTATCACGTCTATACAATGGGTGCACATGGCGGTTTCTGGAGCATCTTTACCAAGAATTTTCCGTATGTCAGGCTATGATAACTGGTCTTGGATAACCATTTCTGGAATGCGAATTCACTTTGTAACTTCGCGTCATCCCCTGTATCTGACCTTCCTTTATCCACTTTACTTATTGAATCATTGGCTCATAGAAGTCTTCGGACATAACTTTGCCGTGTACTTCATGGCAGCTATCATCGTATTCTCAGCTTTCTACGCAGTCATCTTCGCCTACCGCATCTTCCGTGAAGTACTGGAAATGAGACAATTTGATTCAACTCTCCTTACTTTACTCCTCTTCTCTTTCGGACATATTCTCATTCCATCAATGGTTCCCGACCATTTTATCGTATCAATGATGTTCCTTTTAATGGCATTATATATCTGCGGTAAAAAGATGAAGAAAGGAGAATTGCTAACAGCTTGGCAGTCATTCTTTCTAACTCTCTTCACAGCGGGAATGGCTACCTCGAATGGCGCAAAGATATATCTTGCTGGGCTATTTACGAATCGAAAAAAGTTCTTTACATGGAAATATATCAGCATTGGAGTCATCCTTCCAGCCTTCTTATTAATTGGAATTCAGCAGTCACAATACTACCTTTTGGAAGTTCCTCAGAAGGCTGTTATTAGCAATATTGAGAAAGTAAAACGCCAAAAAGACCCAAAGGGGTAGAAGAATTCTATAAACAGCGTAATGCGTGGCAAAAAGCTCATTTAGGACAAACCATGTCAAAGGAATCGATGCTTGACTGGCTTGACATCTCTACACCACGTACAACAACATTAGTAGACAATTTCTTCGGTGAGTCTATCCAGCTACACCAGCGTTACCTGCTGAAAGATGTAGCATGGGACCGCCCTGTTTTCGTCGCCTATAACTGGATAACAAACTACGCGATAGAAGCGATAATGGTCGTACTATTTGTCTTAGGCATCATCTTCGGTTATCGGAAACGCTTCTTCCAAATGTTGTTAGCGTGGTTTGCCTGCGATATAACCTTGCATCTCATTCTTGGCTTTGGTATAACTGAGGTTTACATCATGGCTTCAGGATGGGCATTCATCATTCCGATAGCCTATGGTTATCTTATGAAAGGGCTATCACACAGATATCGCCAAATGCTGCGAGGTCTACTATTAGTGATTACCATCTTCCTCTGGGCATACAACGGAGGATTAACTGCTAACTATCTACTAAACTTATAAGAGGGAGTCATGCGTAATATCTTTGTTATTAAACGTGGTGAAAGGCTTCTATGCTTGGTGGCATTCCTTGCTTTCGTGGGCTTAAACTGGCTGATGATAGCCTATAACTACGGCTTATTTACAGAGGAGGAAACCTTGGCTTCTGGGGATTATTCTTTGATCATTACACCGTTTCGGGTTTTGATAACCTCTCTTATATGACCATCTCACGATGGAAGATTTATTATCAGCTCTATCGTCATCCCTTGCTACCAACGTTTTTTTCTATCCCTTCTATCTCCTCAACCACTGGCTGATGGACCTTACGCATACAAATTATGCGATATTCATAGTGGCTTTTTCAATGTATTGACCGCTACCTATAGTTGTCTTTTTCATCTATCGAATCTTTACAGAAGTACAAGAATTAAGGAAGAAAGACGCCCTCTTACTGACGATCTTCTTCTTCTTTTTGCTTCCATCCTACTGACATCGTTTTGTACCTGACCATTTCATCTTCTCGCTTTTCTTCCCTAACCATGACACTGTACATTGCTGGAAGAGCGATGAAACGGGAAAAATGGGCGCATGAAAGCATGGCAAACAATGCTTTTATCCTTCTTTGCAACAGGTATTACTTTTACCAATATCGCAAAGATTGGCTTGGCTGATTTATTTGTTAACGGCAAACGTACCTTCCGTATCAAACACTTCTTCTTAGCCTTTATCCTTCCTCTTGGTGCACTTTTCGCCATCTATTCGTATCAACAAACAACTTTTGTTGAGCCAGATGCCAAACTACAAGCAAGGGTAAAGGAAAAGAAATTAAAGAAAGACCAGAAGTTTGCAGTCAAGATGAGAAGCAACATGAATTTATGAAGAGCCGTACAGGAACGCAAGTGGCAAACAACCGCTTCTTTGAATGGACCGACTTATCAAGCTCGAGAACTGATGCTATCATAGAAAATCTCTTCGGAGAGAGTATACAACTTCATCAGGAACACGTGTTGGAGGATGTAAACAAGTCGCGCCCTATCATTGTCAGATACAGCAATGTACTCAATTACATAGCTGAAGCCATGATAATAATATTGTTTTTAGGCGGAATCATCGTGGGAAGAAAGGAAAAGTTCCTACAATTATGTATGGCTTGGTTTGCCACAGATATCGCCCTACACATCATTCTTGGCTTCGGTATCATTGAGGTTTATATTATGGGCGCACATTGGTTGTTCGTTATCCCGATAGCAATTACTTACTTATTTAAGTGCATCAGACAAAGACGTATGCTGATAGGTGCAAGACTACTTATCGCTACACTGAGCCTTGCTTTAATGGTATATAACCTCAGCCTCATCATTCCTTTCATGCTACACGGATTCGTTGCACCGCATTAAAAGATATCATCCCAACATAAACAAAAACGACTTCCCTAATCATTAAGGAAGTCTTTTTGTATTCTTAATCGCCCTTGGCGAACTCAAAAGCAAGTGTAAACTAAAGGTTCTCTTTATAAGCCATTACAGGTTTACCACAATATTGCCATTTTCTTATGGCATTACGGTACATACAACCATCTAATATCTTATAGAGCTTGAAGAAAGGACGGTATAATTTGCCATTTTCGGGCAAATACTTACCATGATACATCTCACGAAGTGCGTCCGTATCTCGTGTCCAAATGCTTCCTCCCTGTGCTGTCTTAGTATCAGGGTAGATGCGAATAGCACCAAGGTTACGGTTGATACGCCTTACCTTTAACCCTGCTTCATATACTCTTATCAACCATTCCACATCCATCTTAGCATGGAAAGACTCATCAATATAGCCGATTTTATCGAATATCTCACGCTTCCAGAACATTCCTGGTTGCGAGATATTATAACAACCATGGCGGAAGAAGAAGTGATTCATTACGATATGCGTAAAGTTGATAATCTTCCCTTCCTTGTCTATTTCGACCGTATAGCCATTAGCAAAGTCTGTATCGGGATAGTCATGATAGAACTTAGCGACAGTATGCAATGTTCCTGGAAGCAGTACATCATCACTATTTATCCAGCAAACAATATCACCCGTTGCCCTACACATACCTTATTGATAGCATCGCTCTGCCCCTTATCCTTCTCACTGCACCACCATGTAATCTTATCAGAGTACTTCCTCAATATTTCCACGGTTTCATCGGTAGATCCACCATCACAGACAAGATACTCCAAGTTAGGGTATTGCTGTCCGATGACCGATTGTATCGTTGCCTCTATGAACTGTCCTTGATTATAGGAAGGTGTTACAACTGTTATCTTTGGATATTCCATCATCTTTATATTTTAAGCTCCGACTACATTTGTTTTACTATTCTTGCAGGGTTACCGACAACGGTACAGCCGTCAGGTACGTCCTTAAAGACAACAGCACCAGCCCCTATCGTCACATTATTACCAATTCGGATAGGTCCGAATACCGTTGCTCCTGTCATTATCTTCACATTATCACCTATCACAGGCCGTCCTTCTTGCCCCTCATGATGTCCTGTTCCCAAGGTTACTAACTGAAGACAATAGAAGTTCTTACCGATGCTTTCGGCATTTAGATAGGTAGCATAGTTATGTTCAAAATGAGCACCTTTGCCAATAGAGGGGCACCAGATGTTCAATGTTCGTTCACCCGGACACAGCCATTTAATAGGTGTTGCCATATATTCACCTATCCTATAATAGAAAAGATTACGGAAGGTACGCTCACGTGTCATTACCTTCACGAAGTTACATGCCCCACGCTTACGGTCCTGCACTTGTAGCAGATCATCATCAATCTTCCCACTATTCAATTTATATAGTAGGATATGTGGAATCAATCTCAGGGAGGACGCGGCAAGTATTACGCCTTGAACAAATGGGTTCATCTTCTCTTTTTTATGCAAATTTACAACTTATTCTTTAATATACCAAGCTCTCGTTTCTTACTATCATTTACGACGACGCAGATAGTTCATACACTCCACGAGTATCTGCGAGCCTGCCCACTTCATGATAAAGAAATAAAGCACAGCTGCCATAAGGATTCTGACAATCAATAGTAAGAGGAGATTATGAATGAAAGAGGTTGCAAAATAAGTGATGACCATTACTGCTACCGATGCTAAAAGGTAAGGACTAATATCTTTCAGAACATCAAAAAGGCGCAAACCAGTCTCTCTTCCAGCAAAGAACTGCCATACGAAGAGCCATAAGATAGTTACAATAGTATAAGCACTTACCATAAACACAACTCCCTGCTGATAGCAACCAATCACAAAGACTATCTGTGCGATGATTAAAGCTATCGTACACCACATATAAACAACAGACTTACCACGACTAAGGATAAGATTCTGATACATCGTGTAGAATGGTAAAAAAGCACCGCTAATGCAGAGGATTCGTAGCAAAGGAATACTTTCTATCCATTTATCTGATATAAGAAGAATGATAAATTCGTGCGATATCATCGCCAATCCAAACATAGCAGGAAAGACTAAGAATGCCGTAAAACGAAGCATCTTACGGAACACATTCACCTGCCTTTCTGGGTCTTTATTCACCTCGACAAGCACTGGTTGCGCTACCTGCGACACCGTTCCAGACACAAAGGTGCTTGCCATTGTATCCCACTTGAACGCCTGAGAGAAGTTTCCCACTACCTTTGCAGAATACAAACGACCGAAGATAAAGGTTAGAATATTCTGACTAATCGTATTGACAATCGTTGTCACAAGAATCTTATAACTAAAGGAAAACATCTTCTTTACAGGGGTAAAGTCGATGCGAAAAGAGGGACGCCAAGGAATGATGAAGAAACGCCACAGACTCGTAAGACTGATATAAAGCACTTGCTGCCAAGCCAAACTCCAATAAGCATAACCCTTTAATGCTAAGATAATTCCTACCACACCCGAAATAAAAAGGCAGGTGATACGCAGCAGAGCAGTCTCTTTAACCATCATATTTTTGAAAAGATAAGCTGCAGGAGCCGTACCTAATGAGGAGAAAAGCAATGATGCAAAGACGAAACGGGACAGACTGATAAGCTCCGGATGATGAAAGAAAGCTGCAATCAAAGGAGCTGAAAAGAAGAGGGTTGTATATGAAATCCAACCCGTTATAGCACTAAACCAAAAGACAGAGTTATAATCATTATCCGTTGGACGCTCCATATTGGCAAGTGCTGCAGTAAAACCACTTTCCTGCAATGCCCCTGCAATCGCTGTAAAAACAGCTAACATTCCCACCAATCCATAGTCGGCTGGTGTGAGCAGACGTGCCAGAAATATTCCAATGACAATATTCAACAGCTGCATTGTACCATTGTTCAATGCACCCCAAAAGAGTCCTTTGGCTGTTTTCTCCTTGAGTGTTTCTTTTTCCATTAGCTTTTGTATCTCTATGATACGCTGTTACTTATCTCCTCCTCAAAGTATATTCTATCTTAAAAAGAGGTCAGTTGCCTTCTGACAAATAAGGTTCCCTTCATGAAAGTACTTGTTATCGCAGATGCAGAAAAGGAAAATATTATTTCTTCCTTCCCACACTATTAGGCATAACCTATCTAACATGCAAATGTAACGATTTTCTTTGGAAAAGCCAAATCCCACATACTTTGGAATAGTAAAGAACCTATCCGATAGCTATTTTTCCCTCTCTTGCTCTTTAAGAAAGTCTTCAATAGCAGCTTTACTTTTCAATTTGTCTGTATCAACATCATAGAGTTCACTGAAATAGACTTCATGATAGAATGGACCACAGTGTTCCATAATCTGTATCTTATCCATCTGTGTTGCGAATAGTGCTTCAATAATTGTTACCTGATACTTATCGTCTTCAAACGTTATCTTAGTTGAATCATTTTTTAAGTTCCCCAACCAACCAAAGAGTAGTTGCACTATAATAATGAAAGGAATGCTCACCCATAACATGGTATACAAACAACCTATAGCGGCATTACCATCTTCCTTCCACCTCCGCTTGATGTAGCGGATAAGGAAGAAAAGCAATATCCAAGGTAAAGTGTAGACAACTATAATATCCACATCACTCCTTAACTTCCAAGGTGATACGCAATTGAGTACCAACCACACTACCTCAAGCCACAACAAGCAACTGAGTAGTTTTCTGACCATCCAATAAATCTTATGCTTTCCACTCAACATTTCCTATATAAGAGTAATCTCCTTTTATGTTTTATACAATCAGTAACAACCTCATTTACCATTTATAATTGGCAAGTAATTACTCCGCACATGTGGTGCGAAGGGCAAACACCATTGGTGCGAAGCATAAACACCACTCGTGCGGAGGGCAAACACCAACACTAACAGCAATCAAGTAAGCACCTAATTACCTCCGCAAAGATAAGTATATTCAGCTCGAATCATGAAATCAAAACATAAGTTTTTATAGAGACAGAAGGCGAAGTCATAATCTTTTATTATCTTTGCAACAAGTATATTAACGGAAAAATGATTGAAACTTTCAATACAGGAGAGACACAAGAAAGTCTCCGACAGGAATATAACCCAGACGGTTCTGTGCTCAGAAAAGCACAGTTGAGACTGCTTGATATGGCTATCTACCTGCAGGAGACTGCTAAAAAGATAGGCATTCCCTGCCGTCTTGATGGCGGTAATGTGTTAGGAGCTGTACGTCATGGGGGCTTTATTCCTTGGGATGATGACATAGATATGGTAGTTAGCCATAAGGATTTCAAACGCTTATGCGACTATCTGAAAGCACATCCTCACCCACAATATGTGTTACAAGACAATGATACCGACCCTGGCTTCTATAAAGAGTGGGCATGTTTACGCGATTTGAAAAGTGAAAACCGTAGCCACGAAAGCCAAGGTAGTATTGACCGAAGAATACACGAAGCACAGAAATACAGAGGTCTACATGTTGACATCTTTCCATACGAAGGTAATATGATTCCTTGGTTACAACGTTTTGCTGCAAAACTATCGGTGAATGTGAATGCAAAATTAGCAGGTCAGCACCCCCATTTAGCACAGACGAGCTATAACCTTTTGCACAATATCGTCTTTCCTACGTTCCGCTTTTTCGGCAAGATCTTTGGAAAGCCAGACCTCTGGATGCACTCATACGGTGCTTGGTTCTATGAACAGCATCCACGTCGCTGTATGATACCACACAAAGATATCGTTTTTGAGGGCTATACTTTTGAAGGTCCTGCAGACGTTGATGAGTTCTGTCGCATCGCCTACGGGAACTATATGAACCTACCTCCAAGGGATAAGCGTGACAGACATAAGGTAGATGTCGTCTTTAAGTAGTAAGAGGAATCCTTTCAACCCCTTTAAATCCCAAATTAAAATTATGAACATAGCAGTAATCTTTGCAGGCGGATCAGGACTAAGAATGCACACAAAGTCGCGTCCTAAGCAGTTTCTTGACCTTAATGGGAAACCTATCATCATCTATACCTTGGAGTTGTTCGACAATCATCCGAACATAGATGCTATCGTTGTAGCGTGCATTGAGAGTTGGATTCCATTCCTTGAAAAAGCAACTTCGCAAGTTTGAAATTAACAAAGTAGTAAAGATTGTGCCGGGAGGAAAGTCAGGACAGGAGTCTATCTACAAAGGACTATGTGCGGCAGAGGAATATGCTCAAAGTCAGAATATTAACAATGAAAACACAACTGTCCTCATCCATGATGGTGTTCGACCGCTTATCACAGAGGAGACGATTACGGATAACATCAAGAAAGTAGAAGAGGTGGGAAGTTGTATCACCTGTATTCCTGCAACAGAAACACTTATTGTGAAGCAAGCAGATGGCTCATTAGAGATTCCATCACGTGCAGACTCACTCATTGCTCGTGCTCCACAAAGTTTCCGCTTATCGGATATTATCAGTGCACATAGACGCTCCTTAGAGGAAGAAAAGTCCGATTTCATCGACTCTTGTACGATGATGAGCCATTATGGTTATAAACTTGGAACCATCATTGGACCAATGGAAAACATTAAGATTACAACCCCAACGGACTTCTTTGTATTGCGTGCCATGGTGAAGGTACACGAAGATCAGCAAATATTTGGTTTATAAGTCTCGTTCTTTCATCCAATAGGATGAAGCCTTCCTATTACAGAAAAGAAAATAATTAAAGGACCGTCGTTTATATAACTTTGAGATGATGAGCAGTAAGATACTAAAAGAAGATATCAAGAACTTTGTTGAAAAGTTTGCATTAGCAGAAGAACTGAGAAACAAGACCATTGCCGTAACAGGTGCAACGGGTCTATTAGGCTCCTGTATGGTGCGTTGCCTTTTGGCTTTATCAACAGAGAAAGGTATCAATCTGCACGTCATTGCAGTTGTAAGAAACATCGAAAAGGCAACAGAGATGTTTGGCAAAGAAGGCGAAGCATTAAGCTATTATGCTTATGACTTTTCCTCAATGGCAACTTTCAAACCTTCAAAAAACATCGATTACATCGTTCATTTTGCTGCTCCAACAGCCTCAAAGGGTTTTATCGAGAGGCCCGTTGAAACGATGAATACGATATATTTTGGTATGCAGAACATCCTTACCTATGCGCAGGAGGCAAAAGTAGAATCACTTGTTTTTGCTTCAACGATGGAGGTTTATGGCTCTGTTACTGACGACACGGAGTCGCTTACCGAGCAAAAGCAAGGATATCTTGACCCAATGGCTACACGAAGCTGTTATCCTCTGGCAAAGAGAGCGGCTGAAGGTTTGTGCCATAATTATGCTGTCGAATATGGAGTACCTGTAAAGGTAGCACGACTGGCACAGACATTCGGTGCAGGAGTCGGTAAAAACGACAATCGTGTTTTTGCCCAGTTTGCACGAAGTGTCATCATAACAACGACATTATTCTACATACCAAGGGTGAGGGCTGTCACAGCTATTGCTACACAATAGATGCGGTCAGTGCGATGCTCTATCTATTGTTACGTGGAGAGAATGGTGAGGCATATAATGTAGCCAACAGCGATACCTATATCTCTATCCGTAACATGGCAGAATTCGTAGCAGAAAACTTCAATCCTAAGCACGTAAAAGTTGTCATACAGCTACAAGAAGGAATGGGTTATCCACCAACAACAAAGTTACGACTTGACACAAAGCGTATCAACCAGTTAGGTTGGAAGGCTGAATATGGATTAAAAAGAAATGTTCAGTCGTTTAATTGACGCTATGAAGGAAACTGAAAAATAAGCTTTTCTTACATTAAGATAAAACTATCTCAATACGCTTATAACATTAAGTTTAAAGGTTGGAACACATAACCACCAAGCCTCAACCCAACCACTTAGAAGAAGGCTATTTACCACCGTTTACACTTCTTTGAGCTAATCAGGAGGGAATTATTTTTCATGAAAAATATTTCTTTTCATGAAGAAAAATATTTATGTTCGTGAAAATAATTCTTTTCTTTCATGAAAAGAATTACTTGACAATATCAAAAGCAACCTTAAAGAGCAACATCTTCCACCCTTAAAAAACAAAAAGAAATAAGTATTATTGTTGGTTAACATTCGTCATTATCATACATTATCATTATCTTTACATCCAAAAACTAAATTCTTAGAATATGGAATATGAATTTCTATCCTTTTTGTTCTCGTCTTATTTGCGGTATCACTATGGGGCTTCTTTTATCTTATATCCAAGCTTAACAACATAAGTAATACGCTAAACAACGTTAGTTTTGAGATTTCTACACTGAAACTTATCATTGAAAAGATGCAGCGTGAAAATCAGAAACCAACTGAATTAGCAACAGAAACAAAAGCCAAAAGAGAATCTTGAGCAACCTCAGGAGAAGATTACAGAAACTCCGAAGGAAGTTCAGTCCGAAACTGCTACTCCTAATCCTAACTGGTGGCAACAGCCAATAAAGAACGAAATGGCAACAACCGAAAAGGCTGAAGAAACAGAGACTACGGTTGAAAAACGAACTACCTGAGCTACAAGAGACACCAGAAACAATAGAAATTCCTATTGTACACAATGAGGATATCAGACCTTCTACCATTGAAATTCCTATTGAGGAAACGGAAGATAAGGCTCCTGAAGTTGAGGAAGAGACTCCTGACATCATTGAAGAACCTGTAGAAGAAGAGCAGGAAGAGCCTGCAATGGCTATGGAGAAAGAGGAGGAAATAGAAGAATATGCCACTTCTGAAACCAACTTTGAGAAATATATCGGTGAGAATCTCTTTGGCAAGATTGGTATTCTCATCTTTATCATTGGTATCGGTTTCTTCGTAAAATATGCTATTGACCAGAACTGGATTAATGAGACAGCACGTACGTTGATGGGCTATGCGGTCGGCGCAGGTATGTTAGTACTGGCTGAACGATTGCACAAACGCTACCATACTTTCAGTTCACTGTTAGCAGGTGGTGCCTTTGGTATCTACTATTTGATTACAGCCATCGCCTTCCATTACTATGACTTGTTCTCTCACACGATGGCATTCGTTATCCTATGCGTCACAACTATCTTTATGTCGGCAGTCTCCGTCCTATACGATAGGAAGGAATTGGCAGTCACAGCACTCGTTGGCGGTTTTATTGCACCTTTCATTATTAGCACAGATTCAAGTAGTATCATTAGCCTACAGATTTATATCAGTATTCTAAATATTGGTATGTTCTGCCTTGCAATGTATAAGAAATGGGCGATACTACCTATGATTTCCTTCGGTTTCACCTATATAATATTATGGGGAACAACTGCATTAGGATCATTCTCTGATAGTGAAGCTGTTACTACCTATCCTACCCTATTTGCTTTTGCAACACTATTCTACGTCATCTTCCTATTGCCTGTTGTCTTTATTCTGCGCACACAGTATAGTGAAAACACCAGACTTGGACTATTGGGTATCATCACAGCTAATAGCTTCATGTATCTAATTTATAGCGATTTTCTCTTACAATATTTCGAGGCATCATCTGATACGACAGCTTACTTAGCTTTCTTCATTGCTGGTGTCAATCTGGCAATACACCTTTATTTGCGATTCCGCGTCGAAGGACAAGACACACTGCGCAACCTTATGTTAGGACTTGCGGTCACATTCGCCTCTATGGGCATTCCAATTCTGTTCAGCGCAGCCAATGTTCTTATGGTATGGGCAGCTGAGTCAGTACTTCTTTTATGGCTCTTCACAAAGGAGAAAAACAGAATCTACGAATGGGCTTCTGTAATATTATTGTTCCTAATGATGGGAGCATTGGCATACTACAGAACAAGTGGCGCATTCATCCATGATATAGGAGACAGTTTATTCTTCAATGGTGCCTTCTTTGTGACAACGTTTGTTAGTATAGCCTACTTCGTTGTAGCTGTCATTATGCAATATAATAAGGAACTATTCAGTGATACGAGACGTCTAATCGCTTACACTCCATGCAATGCTATTGCCTATGCTTTGGGTTTCTGCATTCTGTTCCTTGCTTTCAGAGACAACTTCCACTTCCATCTTGAGCAACCAATATCAGAGTATGCGTCTCTACTTACAGCAAACATAATGCTCTTAGGAGGAGCACTTATCCTGCGCAAACGCTTCGAAATAAGTGAAAACAAGTTAGCATACGAGATTAGTCTCTATCTTGCTGGAATCTTATTTGCTATGACTGTATGGAATTACACTGCTCCAACAGGACTCTTACTGAGATGGTTAATGGCACTCGTAACAATCGCTTATATGGCATATTGTATGCGTGGTCAACTCCTTGTAACCTCTAATCAGCGAAACTTTACATACAGAATACTCTATCATATCAACACTGATGTGGCTTACTCTGACGCGTTTATTGCTGATTACTTTCAATGAAGTAAACTTCAGTACCGCCTTCTCTTTGTCGTTAGGTATTGCAGCCTTCATCTTGATGTGTATCGGTATGCGTTACCACAGTAAGGAGATTCGTATTGTTAGCTTGGCAGAATTCGGTATTGTCATTGGCAAACTCATTCTCAATGACGTATGGGCAATGCCTGCTCTTGGTAAGATTATTGTCTTCATCAGCCTTGGAGCCATTCTCCTTATCCTCTCATTCCTCTATCAGAAGCTTAAAGATGCTCTCTTCAATGAGGAAAGAACAAGAACAGGAGTAAGCCTCAACATCAGACATTAACATAACAACTATCGCCCTCATCTGTCCAAACTTCATTTTCTATCTTGGACTGATGAGGGCGATTCTTTGATATAGTATTCGTGTTTCTTACCTATTATATTAGAGAAATACACTTCTTAATAATTCAATCCAAACATCCAAAGAGGTATGATATTACCTGTACCAATCTCGATATCATCTTTTACTACATATCCCTCTTTGCTTCAACTAATCTGTTTCTGCCCCTTACTCTTTCCTCCGACTTCAAAGGTTACACCATTAATCTCAAAGTCTGAGATACGAGAAACAATAATATCATTATGTACTCTCAACTGATTATAGAAAGAAAGGTCTCTTATATTCCCAATATTAGCTTCGCTACCTAGCTAAGATATAAGCTAAATTAGGGATTATCGAGATAAACCTTATCGACCTTACCTAATCCTCTTATACCACCAGTAGCATCTCGTAGTGACTAATAATCCCAGCCTTCTCCATATATAAGAAGTAATCAGGAAGTACATTTCTGCTCACTCCCACCATTGTTGCTAAAGATTCCATAACAGGCTTAAAAGGTACACTACGAGAAACTATTGCAAGCAACTTCTTTAGCTTACGACTTGTTGAAAGCGTCATATTTGCAAACTGTGGAATATCAACCTCCATTGTAAGATTGACACTTTGGTTTAATAGCATTATAAACTCGACGTCATCTCCAAATGGATAATACCCATGACGCAAATATTCTTTAAACAAAGGTAATGGACGCTCCAGACCTTTTGAAAGTTCCACGCGATGATGAAGAATATCTTCTAAGCTATAAGTTGGGACAACAATGCCCTTAAACATCTCCAGATACTCTCTGAAAGAAAGCCCCTGCAAATGATAAACTGGAGCACGACGGCTAAGGTCGGCCTCTCCTTGTATTATATCAAGAACCGACGAACCTGTAAAGCAACTTTCAAATCAACATGGGTATCATATATTTTGCTTTTAGTTCTTGTGCCCAACCTGAGTACTTATGAATTTCATCAATAAAGAGATATTCTCCTCTTTCTCTACTGAAACTCATCAGCTAAATCAATAAGTGTATGAGATGAGAAATAGACATAATCAGCTGATACATAAAGCATATTCTGCTCAGACTGATGCTTCTTTATATATTGTAGAAACATCGTTGTCTTACCGACACCACGTGGACCAACCAGTCCTAACATCTGTCTTCCCCAGTCTATACGATTATATAAATAACGATGAAAAAAGTGGTAGAGGTGTACTCATCCTTTCCTTCATAAATTGTATTAAACTAATATCCATAACTCTTCTTTTGCTACAAAGATACAAAAACACACTAACCATAGAGCAAAAGTATCAATAAATTGCACTGTCGGCAGTGCAATTAGCGTTAAAAACTGCACTGTTCACAGTGCATTATATCTTAAATCCTGCACTATCCGCAGTGCAATTTCGATTATACATACTATTAAGAAATGCTTATAAACAGGACTATAGTAAAAGCTTTTCCACATATTTAGTTAGCTATTAACCTCTTATTATCTTTATTATAATAGCCTTTAAACACCATTTCTTTCCCATCTTCAACCCATGTGCAACTTCTCCGCACACGTCGTGTTGATGGTTCGCACCAATGAGTGTTGGGGCTCCACACCATTGGTGCGGAGTGCTAAACACAATACAATAGTTACTCGAAAATGGGATTCAATTTGTTGATAGTAAACGAGTTATACAACTAAAAACAAACTTACAATATACGGGTTAAAAAGTTTCACATACAAAAGGATACTATTTCAGTACAGATAGTAATAACCCACAAAGTAGTGCTTTTAGAAGTTTAAAGACTCAAAGAAAAATCATCGGTAGCGCATGTTAAAAGAATGAAAAATCAAGTCACTAACGTAGTTCTTCATCAAAAAAACGACTAATAGAATAACATTGGTCTTTTTATTTACCTTTGTAATAAGATAATATCAAAGAAAAAGTGACTTCTAACATCATCTTTCAAGATGAAAAAGGAGTAAAATTAGATGGCAGAAAAAGTATATATTTAACACATAAAATAATAAGCACATGAAAGCAAAATTCCTACTTTTTGCAGCCTCATTCATAGCTACAACAGCTATGGCGCAGGGACTGAAAGTCGGGCGTAAACCGCAACAACATGGACTTCAACGTGAAGCCTGGTGAGAACTTCTATGAGTATGCTGCAGGCAATTGGTTGAAGAACAATCCACTTGACAAGGAGCATCCAATGAACGGTGCCTTTGTTGATTTGGAAGAATTAAACAAAGAAAACGCATCCGTGAAATGGTTGAGGATTATGCTAAGAAGCCACAGACAAAGGGCACTGTAGCACAGAAGATTGCTTCTATCTACAACCTTTATATGGATAGTGTACGCCGTAATCGTGAGGGATATGCCCCTATTAAGCCTGTGTTGGCTAAGATTCGTGCAGCGAAGAATCGTAAGGATCTCATCAAACTGATGTACGACCTCGACGTGAAGGACTATGGCACCTTCCCTGTTGGCTTTGGTATGACAATAGATGCAATGAACTCTGACCGTTATATCATTGGTATCTCACAAGGTGGTCTTGGCCTTGATCCTGAATATTACACAAAGCCTAACGACCAACAGAAGGCAGTTGTAGCAGCATATAAGAGCCTGAACAACGATCTGTTCAAGATGGTTGGCAACGATGCTGCAACTGCTAAGAAGAAGATGGAGGCTGCTTTCTCTATTGAGAACCAGATAGCGAAGGTTAGCTATGACCAAGTAAAGTCACGCGATTCACAAGCTAACTATCACCCAATGACGTGGGATCAGTTCGTAAAGAGCTATCCTGGTGTTGACTGGAACTATCTCTTTGAAAGGCTGTCAGGCTATCCAAATAACGGCGGAAAGGTTGATGTTGGACAGCCTGAGCCCTGTACATGAGGTAGAGAAGATACTTGCAACAGCTCCGTTAGACGCACTGAAAGCCTACATGGAACTTGGCTGTTATCTCAAGTGCATCAGGTATGTTGTCAGACAACTTTCACTGATCGCAGTTTTCGAATATACTAAGGTGGCATACGGTGTTCAGCAACAGCAACCACGTTGGAAGCGTGCTTTGTCTTTCGTACAGGGCATTATGGGTGAGGCTGTTGGTAAACTCTACGTACAGAAATACTTCCCTGAAAGCAGTAAGCAACGTATGATTACGTTGGTAAAAAATCTTCAAGATGCTTTTGCACAGCGTATCGAGGAGAACACATGGATGACTGCTACAACAAAGAAAAAGCCTTAGAGAAGTTGCAGGCATTTGATATCAAGATTGGTTATCCTGACAAATGGCAGAATATGGACAGTGTCTTCGTTATTGATGATAACAAGTCATTGATTGATAATGTGAAGGCTGTACAGGAAGCAGCAATGAAGTATCGTATTGCTAAACGCTGGGGTAAGCCTGTCGATAAGAAGGAATGGCACATGACACCACAGACGGTTAATGCTTACTATGACCCAACAACAAACAGTATTAACTTCCCTGCTGCTATTCTCCAACCTCCATTCTTCGACCCAACAGTTGACGATGCAGCTAATTATGGTGCTATCGGTGCCGTTATTGGTCATGAGATGAGCCACGGCTTTGATGACCAAGGTTGCCAATTTGATAAAGATGGTAACATGAAGAACTGGTGGACAGAAGAGGATAAGAAGAACTATGACGCTCGTACAAAGGTTCTTGTAGACTGGTTCAATAAGCAGGAAGTAATCCCTGGTCTGTATGTAAACGGTGAGAAGACACTCGGTGAGAACATCGGTGATAACGGAGGTTTGAACATTGCCTTCCGTGCACTTGAAAACAGTATGAAGGCAAAGCCACTCAGCGATATGGACGGATTCACACCTGCACAGCGTTTCTTCCTCGCATGGGGACGTGTATGGGCAAGCAATGTTGCCCCTCAGTTCGTTGCTTACATTGTCAACTCTGACGTTCACTCACCAAATATCAGTCGTGTGAAATGCAGCCCTTCCAATGATTGACAACTGGTATAAAGCATTCGACATCAAAGAGGGTGACAAACTCTTTGTACCACAACAGGGCCGTGCACATATTTGGTAAACAACAAGAACCTCATAAGAAGTAACGTTAGATATAAACTATAAGTGTAATTACAATCTTTCATTTATAGGATAATCAACATCTTCAAAGATCAAAATAAGGGAGTATATCCATTCAACTTGGACATACTCTTTCTTATATTACAATAACGTCTCCCACAAAGAGGCTATCACAAATAGGAACCAGAGATTTGTAAAATAAAAAACATGTATCTTTTACACCATTATAGCTGGCTAAAACATATGAAAAATAACTCCCAACTTTTTAGTCTTCTTCAAATAAGAGATACCCCAAAAATAAAACCTTTAACAAAAAAAGAACACCATATACAATAATGAAAGAAAAGTAAAAGAAACTTGATGCTAATATCTATGTATGATAAAAATAAACAAATAATGGAAAACTTTGAAAAATCAGATACCAGTCATAAATATACACTTCAGATGTTGAGGAAAAGATATTTTGTAATAAATTAACAAGTAGGCAGAAATAAACTATATAATCATTAAAAATTATATTCTTGATAAGAATTACGATTATTTATCTATTAATTCAATAAAATATTGTATATTTGCACCCGATAATAAAATTAACGTTCCCCTAATAGAGTAAAGAAAATTGAACAATGGGGCAGAAGATAAGGTTTACCAAAATGCATGGTGCTGGTAATGACTACATTTATGTTGACACATTGAAGTACGATATACCTCACCCAAACACTACATCTATCGCTTGGAGTAATCGTCACACGGGTATTGGAAGTGATGGTTTAGTATTGATTGGGAAGCCTACTGTAAAGGATGCTGATTACCAAATGCGCATCTTCAATGCTGATGGCTCTGAAGCAATGATGTGTGGCAATGCCAGCAGATGTATTGGAAAATATCTCTTTGAGAAAGGGCTTACTGAAAAAACAGAGCTTAAACTTGAGACTCTGTCGGGGATTAAAGTACTACAACTACATATCTGTGCTGACACAAAACATGTAGATTTAGTTACAGTTGACATGCTTGAGCCTAAGTTTGATGTAAAAGAACAATACCAGGGGACCTCTCCTAACCTCGTTCCTTACCATCTTCCCTTAGAGGAAAGCAACGATGTACAACCCACTTTCGTAAGCATGGGTAATCCACACTTCGTAATCTTCCTTGATCAAAACAAGATTGATGACACGAGGCAACTTATCACTGACGCTAACTTAACAGCAATCGGCAAAGTATTAGAACATGATTCAACTTTTCCTGAACGCTGTAACATTGAGTTCGCATGCTTAACAGGTGCTAATCATCTACGTACTCGTGTATGGGAACGCGGCAGCGAATCACAATGGCATGCGGAACAGGTGCTTGTGCCACAGCTACTGCGGCTATAAAGAACAACATTGCCGACCGCTCTAAACCCGTTGAGATAGAAATGGATGGTGGCACTCTCTCTATTGAATGGAAGGAAGATAACCACATTTACATGACAGGGTCCAGCAGCCTTTTGCCTTCGAAGGTGAGGGAGGAAACTCCCATAAGGAAGAGAACAAGAAAAGAGAATGTCAATAAGAAATAAGTGAGATATCTTTTATAGAAATATCCAAACAGAACGTCCACAAAGATGGCAAATATTAACGAAGAGTTTCTTAAATTACAAAAGAATTACCTCTTTGCTGACATTGCAAAGAAAGTAAACGCTTATAAAACTGCTCACCCTGATAAGAAAGTTATCAGTCTGGGCATCGGAGATGTCACACAACCTTTAGCACCCGTAGTGATTGAGGCAATGCACAAGGCGGTCGACGACATGGCAACTAAAGGAACACTTCCATGGCTATGGACCAGAGCAAGGCTACCTGTGGCTCCGTGAAGCCATTGTCAAAAAAATGATTACGAAGCACGTGGCATAAGCCTTGATCCTTGCGAAGTGTTTGTCAACGACGGTGCAAAGAGCGACACTGGAAACATTGGCGACCTATTAAGTCAAGACAACACAATGGCTGTGACCGACCCTATCTACCCTGTCTACATTGATTCTAACGTCATGGGTGGTCGCGCAGGAGTATTCGAGAATGGCCGTTGGAGCAATGTCACATACATGTCCTGCGGTGAGGAAAATAAGTTTGTACCACAGATTCCCGACCATCGTGTCGACATGGTTTATCTCTGCTATCCAAATAATCCAACGGGTATGGTGATAACCAAGGAAGAACTTCAGAAGTGGGTTGACTATGCATTAGCGCACAACGCTATCATCTTCTACGATGCTGCATACGAAGCTTATATTCAAGACGATGACATTCCTCACTCTATCTACGAGATACCAAATGCTAAGAAGGTTGCGATAGAGTTCCATAGTTACAGTAAGACTGCTGGCTTTACGGGTATTCGTTGTGGCTATACCATCATTCCAAAGGAGTTGACAGCAACAACAAAGGATGGTAAATCTGTTGAAGTAGCACAATTCTGGGACCGCAGACAATGCACAAAATTTAACGGCACAAGTTACATCTCCCAACGTGCAGCAGAAGCTATCTACAGCTCAGAAGGTAAGAAACAGATTAAACAGACCATTGATTATTACATGGAGAATGCTCGTATCATACGCGAGAGCTTAACCGAGTTAGGGGTTTTACTGTTTATGGTGGAAAGAATGCTCCCTACTTATGGGTAAAGACACCAGCTAATGTTCCTTCATGGGAATTCTTTGAGAGCATGCTCAATGGTGCCCAAGTCGTTTGTACACCTGGTGTTGGCTTTGGATTGGCTGGTGAAGGTTTTATACGCATCACAAGTTTTGGAGATCGTAATGATTGTATCGAAGCAATGGCCAGAATTAAGAAATGGTTAAAGAAATAAGAACATAAAAAGTCTTTTTCAGATAATCAGATATAAGAAATAACTACCAAATCCTATTTTTAATGGGATATTTTTAGTTACCAGTGGGATTTCATCGGGAGATGAGATCCCACACCTTTTATAAATGAGTAATACAAGATAACACCTCGATTGTGTAAGATTCATCTTTCTCGCCCTCCTCGCTACATATGAAAAAACGGTTTTACAGAATCTTTATCCCATCAACTGTAATCATTTCATTTCTTTTCTGTATCTTTGTGCTCAGTTATATTATTAATTAAAAACAGAAAGAATATGAACGTAGGAGATAAAAGCACCAGAGATTCTGGAACTGACCAAGACGGAAAAGAAATTAAGTTGAGCGATTATAAAGGGCAAAAGATTGTTCTTTATTTCTATCCAAAGGATCTAACATCAGGCTGCACAGCACAGGCATGCAACCTCCGTGATAACTACAAAGGAGCTGAGAGATAAAAGGTTATGTTATTATCGGAGCAAGCATTCAGGACGAGAAGTCACACAAGAAGTTTATCGAAAAGAATGAACTTCCTTTCCCAATCATTGCTGACACAGACTTGAAACTCGTTGAGACATTCGGTGTTTATGGTGAGAAAGAAGATGTATGGCCGTACTTACATGGGTACTTTCCGTACTACTTTCATCATCAACGAAGATGGTATTATTGAGCGCGTCCTCGGTCCAAAGCAGATTAAGACTAAAGGATCATGCTGCTCAGATTCTCGCTGAAGATTAAGTCTTGCTGCATAAAGGCATAGTAAAAGAAAAGTCGAAAACACACTCATATAATAAGAGAACGATAATAATTTAAGAATAGAAAAACGCTCTCTACTGAAAGAGCTATGATAAAAGAAAGGCGAAATAGCTATGCCAAAAAAACCCAAGACGCAAGCAATAAGAAGACAAAAGACTAAAAAATACAGACAATAAAAAGTCTGAGAAAAACAAAAGAAAACCTCACCAATCCCTCCCTCTTCACTTCGAGAGGGAGGGATGGTGAAGTCTTTTAAGAGTACAACAGAGAAGTCATTGCAGAAACAGACTCTAACTCTTGCCAATAAATACAGAGACCCTTCCTTTCTCAATGGCGACCCATCGTGGTTTTATGCACCAAGTAATTGGCAAAGAAATCAAGAAACCATTGCCTTCATTGCTTCTTGTCTGAGTTATGGTTCACGACAAGTATTTCTTCCTCGTATACAATATCTGCTAGATTGCTCACGTAGTGAACCCTACGAATGGATTAAGACTGGAAGATACACTTTGGATATTCCTAATGATGACCATTGCTTCTATCGCCTATATACCAATACTATGATGCACGACCTATTCCATGCACTAAAAAAGATGTATGAAGAGTATGGAGACATGGAGAATTACATTCGCTGCTATGCTAAACTCAATAAGGAGAAGTCACAGACGGACGCAATCATAGCTATTGAAGCTATTTGCGACTATTTCTTAAAACATGAAGCAGTCGGAATTGTACCTAAAAGCACAAAATCAAGCTGTAAACGTGTGTGTATGTTCCTTCGCTGGATGGTTCGAACCGACTCTCCGGTAGACCTTGGAATATGGTCAGACCTTATCGACCAACGTTCGCTCATCATCCCTCTTGATACCCACGTCATCCAGCAATCCCTTCAATTAGGACTCATTACAAGCAAAACAGCTTCTATGTCGGTTGCTCGAAAACTTACAGATAAACTTTTGAAGATATTTCCTGATGACCCACTAAAAGCTGATTTTGCTCTCTTTGGGTATGGTGTAAATCAGAAATAAAATTATTTTCGCGCTTTAATAACAAGCATAAAGGGTAGAGCCAAAACATATACCTCGTATTTCTTTTTGTAATAAAAAAATTCAAAGATGCAAAAAATTAAAGAGGCTCAATTGGACTCTAACTAAGGCTTAATTGGCTTGCAAAAGATGCCCTTTTGAGGTCCAACTAACGCCCTTTTGAAGCCCAACTAAGCACCTATTAAAAGACACTTTTATACCAATCTGATTATAAGACAGTTACAAAGGTGAATGAAAAAGGCTATTCTTAATGAAAATCGGACATATCCCACGCTATTTTTGTAAATTTATTTCACTACAAACAAACACAAATAACGGTCATAAAAACGAAATAAACAGCCTACGAACGAACAAAAAAAGAAGAATAAAAACTCAGCACAAACAAAAATCCGACCTCGTTATAAACGAAGTCGGGACCTTGTTACTACCTCAAATTTCTAAATTACTTTTGAAATTAGGGCAGCGATATGCTTATTTAAGTTGACTGCCTTTTGCTACTAATGCTGCTACTACAACAGCTGATAATACTACGAAATCATAATCGTTTTTAAATTTAATGGGGAACCACTGTCCCTTGTTTATAAATATGTTATCCTTTAAATACGAGTGCAAAGTTAGCCATAAATAAAAACATCAAACAAAAATATATCAACAATAATGATATCATTACGCTTGTTTGTTAGTCTGAATCAAGCCAGTTGACGTAAATCAAGTAGACATCACTCGTTTTTCTCAAATATTTAAACTAACTTTGCCAGCCGCAAGCAAAAATGCACAAACGAATGGAGAAAAACCAGAATTACGCAACGCATGGGACTTTGTTGAACACACAGGCATCAGTATTTTTCTCACAGGAAAGGCTGGAACTGGTAAAACGACATTCCTTCGGACACTCAAAGAACGCAGCAATAAACGAAACATTATTGTTGCTCCTACTGGCGTGGCTGCTATTAATGCGGGCGGTATGACAATTCATTCTTTCTTCCAATTACCCCTCTCTCCTTTTCTACCCAACACTAATATCAAGAACCGATTTGATTATAGCAAAGAGAAACGCAAGATTATGCGTACACTCGACTTGCTTATCATTGACGAGATTAGTATGGTGCGAGCTGATGTTCTTGATGCAATTGACTCCGTTCTCCGTCGTTTTCGTGAGCCAGACAAACCTTTTGGTGGTGTACAACTGCTAATGATTGGCGACTTGCAACAACTGACTCCCGTTGCTAACTCCCGAAGAAGAGGAACTTTTGCGACAGCATTATGATACTCCATACTTCTTCGGCTCAAAAGCTTTACGCAGCATTAGCTACGTAACTATTGAACTGACGCACGTCTATCGACAGCAAGATGAAACCTTCATCACCTTACTTAATAATATAAGAGAGGGGAAAGTGTCTGCTGATGACCTACAACGACTCAATGAACGATATGACCCAACCTTCCAGCCAAAGGAAGGTAGTGATTATATCCGATTAACTACACACAATAGGATGGCGGAAAGTTATAACGAAGACCAGCTTCGTAAACTTCCCACAAAAGCCTATACTTTTAGCGCAGAAACGGATGGTAATTTCCCTGAATATAACTACCCTACAGACTTTAAGCTCACGCTGAAAGTGGGTGCACAGGTGATGTTTATCCGTAATGATAGCAACGGACGCTACTATAATGGACGTATCGGACACATTACTCATGTTGATAACGAGAAGATATACGTTCTTTGCCCTGGAGAGAATGAAGCGTTTGAGGTTGAAGTTGAGACATGGGAGAACACTAAATACACCTTAAACGAGAAGACAAAACAAATTGAAGCAGAGGTGCAGGGTACATTCAAGCAGTATCCTCTTCGTTTGGCGTGGGCAATACAATACATAAAAGCCAAGGACTTACCTTTGAACATGCGATCATAGACGCCCAAGCATCCTTTGCATCGGGGCAGGTATATGTGGCACTAAGTCGTTGCAAGACCTTAGAAGGATTGGTATTGGCATCACCTATTGGTAATACTGCGATTATAAATGATAACCGTGTGAGTGAATATATCTCTCATCAAACAGAAGAAGCAGAAAAGAGTATCTCCGCCTTACCTACCTTAAAAGAAGAATACCATCGCCAACTTCTCATTGAATTGTTCAATTTCAACGAGATTAAAGTCTATGAAACAGCACTATTTTAGAGTCTTAACAGAGTTCTTCTTCAAAGTATACAAAGATAAATGCACTGCATAAGATGGCGCTTACTGACTTAGATTCACGTATCATCCAAGTATCGATGAAATGGGAGAATCTTATCAGAAAGATGACAACTGCGCAACTTCACGAAGAGGACTTCATAGAAAGAATAAAGAAAGGAGCACTTTACTTCCATAGTGAGTTGACCGAAATATTCAGTCGTATGATAGAGTTAACCAAGGAAGTACAGACGAACAATAAAATAGGTACTAAACGTTTTGAAAACGCTTACACTGAACTTAAACAGACTTATCATGCAAAGCATGACCTACTGGAGAGCATAATGGAAGATGGTTTCTCTATCACTACCTACCTCACAGCAAAGCAAGAGGCTATTCTCAACAGTATTTCCGATGGAACCGAGAGAAAAAGAAGAAAGAGGAAGGAAGATAAAGACAAGCCAAAAGAGAAGAAGATAAGTACCTCTGAACAGACTTATAACCTCTTCAAAGCTGGAAAAACATTGAGGAAATTGCCAAAGAGCGAGGATTGACACAAGGAACAATACAAGGTCACCTCGTTCCTTACATCCTAAATGGAGAGATAAAGATTGAGGATGTGATTGAGGAAAAGAAATAAATATCATCAAGCGAATAGTTAAAAGCTGTTGGTACAGAGAACGGAATAACCCCTATTAAGGCGTTATGCCCTTCTGATATAACCTATAATGACATACGATTGAGTAATAAAAACCATGATAAATTAAAGACTAAAACAAGACCTTTTTAATCTTATAAAGAGAGGTATTATCACGCTTTATATAGTAATAAAACTATCAAAAAAACCTCAAAAACAGAAAGACACTATAAAATAAAATAACCTTTGATACGTTGTCATACAACATGAAATCTCAGCATAGGTCTTAATAAAAAAAGGGAAGACAAGGTTTTCTGAGATTATTTTATTATCTTTGTATTAAACAACAACACAAACATATCATGATACTAAGTTATGCAACCTCATTGGCGGCTATAATTGCTTCGGCTATATGCTTTTCCATAATAGCATTGATGTATAGAAAGTCACCAAGCGGTCCGCTTACATTTAAGCGTAGAATAATTATACTGGACTACAGCTTTACTACTTTTTATATCTTTGCTGCCATTTTTGTACGGAGTGAGAACGATGAAACCGAAATACTATGTGTTCCATCGATAATGGCTTTGTACCTTCTTTGGGAGTCTTTCCTCATTACTTGCACTACGTTCAGTAATGGAAAGCTTTACCAAAAACAGGTATGCGCTATTGTTCTATAACCTTGTTCCCATATCATTACTTATCCAGCAGGTAATATTTGCACTAAAAGGAGATATTCATCATTTCCAAAATTACGATCAGTTAGTAGCTGAACTTGAGCAAACAATGCCAATACAAGCATTGATGCGTATTGCTTTTGCAGTTGGAATTCTTTTCTGTAAGCTATTGATGATTATAGAGATTGTAAAACAACAGACAAAAATACAAGCATCAAATTATCGATGAAAATGGAGATCTTAGAGGTGTAGTACGCCGCAAAAAGCTCTATTTAGGAACAGGAGTACTCCTTATAATGATAACAATTGGACAGCTTGTCCCATCTATAACTTACCATGCCTTGTTAAAGATATGTATCATATTTACTGTTATAGCGATCACACGTTTCTACGTGAATCTACATAAACATATTATGATTCTGGGTCAAACAACTATAACAAAAGGTAATTCTATCAAAAGAAAAATAGACAAGTGGCTTCATCAAGACCCATTCCCATTGGCTGATACAGAGCTTACAATGGAGAAGACCGCAGCATCTATTGGTATACAAACGGTAGCCCTTTCCTATTATATCTATGAGTTTGCGGGTAAAACATTCCTATCTTGGCAAAGTGAATGCCGTATGATTCATTGTCGCGAGTTACTGAAAGACGATGACAAAAATATATCAGAAATCGCATACAGAATGTGGTTATAGAGACCTTGCAGCAATGAGTAAAGCCTTCAAAAAAGAGGTTTGGAGTAGCCCCAACCATTTATAGGAAGACGCTTAGCGACAATAAAAAGAGCAAAAACTATAAGTTTAGCCAAAGATGAAGTTTAATCGATGAAATGGGGGAAAAAATAACGTTTAAGAAGAGCATAAAAAGGTAGTTATAATGAAAAAAATAAGGCTTATAACAAATATAATTTATTTGCACACGCATCTTTTTCCACAAAAATAACTACCTTTGTAATGTCAATTAAAGATATTTCTTGAGTAGCAATCAAATTACGTTTAAATAGTTATTAGTAAGTTAATAGTCAAATTAAACTAATTAGGATGGTCTTCGTGAGAAGATAGCCTAATGATTTTTGAGTCAAATAATTTTTGAGTTATTTAGTTAAGTGGCTGAGTGTATGTCTGCGTGAGCAGATATACACTTTTTCTTTCTATAGTTTACACCAACAACTTGAATAGTTTTATACAAAGCCTCACATATAAACAATTCTTTTAGTAGCCTACCTTATAATTCACGATGAGGAAAATATACTCTTCCCTACCCTCTTTATTCATTGTATCATAGCTCTTCCAATGTAGTGTTCTTGGTAAACACCAACCGTGCGAAGTATAAACGCAACCATGCAGCACTAACACATTCGTGCGAAGGCTTAAACATCTTCAATACATTACTAAAATAGAAGCTATTTATTGTTAGCAAAAGAGTAGTACGGTCCTAAACAAACTAACTTTATTCAATAAAGAGACTTTCTTTCTCAAAGACAATAGAATAGAGCAGAGCATAACCATCGCATACTAATGTACAATTTAGATTAAAAATTATTAGGCATTAATAATAGAGAATAATATCCTTAAATACTTTTGCGAGATAATCTGAAAAATAACTAATTTTGCAGATAGAACTTTCATTATAAGACTAAGAGATATGGCAAATTTAAGATTTGGAGCTGTTGAAGAAGCATTCAAAAAACGCCCTTTAGAAGTCAAGACACCTATAGAACGTCCAGAACAGTTCTATGGTAAAGTACGTCTTTAATCGTGCAAGAGATGTACAAGTATCTACCCTGTTGATGTGTACCAAAAGCTGATAGACGTAATTGACAACGGTTCACGATTAGACCGCTCCATCGCTGACGCAGTAGCGCAAGGCATGAAGAAATGGGCAGAGGAGCATGGAGCAACTCACTACACCCACTGGTTTCAACCGCTAACAGAAGTCACTGCAGAAAAACACGACGCCTTTGTCGAGCATGATGGCAAAGGAGGAATGATTGAAGAGTTCTCGGAAAACTACTCGTTCAGCAGGAACCTGACGCCAGTTCTTTCCCAAATGGAGGAATCCGAAACACCTTTGAAGCACGTGGCTATTCTGCTTGGGACCCAACAAGTCCTGTATTCATCATCGAAGACACACTTTGTATTCCGACAATATTTATATCTTATACAGGAGAATCACTCGATTACAAAGCACCATTATTAAAATCACTCCATGCTGTTAATGTTGCAGCAACTAAGGTTTGCCAATACTTTTATCAAGACGTAAAGCAGGTTCACACTAACCTTGGATGGGAACAAGAATACTTCCTTGTAGATGAAGATTTGTACTTTGCCCGCCCAGACCTTATGCTTACAGGCCGTACGCTGATGGGACATGACTCTGCAAAGAACCAGCAAATGGACGACCATTACTTCGGTACAATCCCTGAGCGTGTACAAGCTTTCATGAAGGATCTTGAGATACAAGCACTCGAATTGGGTATTCCTTGCAAGACACGTCACAATGAGGTTGCTCCCAGGTCAGTTTGAGTTGGCTCCTATCTTTGAGGAATGTAACCTTGCTGTAGACCATAACATGCTATTGATGTCACTCATGAAGAAGGTTGCACACAAGCATAGTTTCCGTGTTCTTCTACATGAGAAACCTTTCGATGGAGTCAATGGTTCTGGTAAAGCATAACAACTGGAGCCTAAACACTGACACTGGTATTCTCCTCCATGCAGCAGGTAAGACACTTAACGATAACCTTCGTTTTGTAGTCTTCATCGTAGAAACCTTGATGGCTGTCTATAAGCACAATGGTCTTCTGAAAGCATCAGTAATGAGCGCAACCAACGATCATCGTCTTGGAGCTAACGAAGCACCACCTGCTATTATCTCCTCATTCCTCGGAAAAACAGATTAGTGATCTCCTGAGCATATAGAAAAAGGCTGACAAGGAAAAACATCTTTAGCCTTACTGGAAAGACTGGTTTACAGATGGACATTCCAGAGATTCCAGAGTTACTTATCGATAATACCGATCGCAACCGCACGTCTCCTTTTGCCTTTACAGGTAACCGCTTTGAGTTCCGTGCAGTAGGTTCTGAAGCCAACTGTGCATCTGCAATGATTGTACTTAACACCGCTGTCGCAGAAGCTTTACAGGTCTTCAGTGAGCGAGTAGACGCTCTGGTTGCGAAAAAGGTGAAGACCTAACATCAGCAATCATCGACATCATTCGTGAGGATATTAAAACTTGTAAGCCTATCCACTTTGATGGAAACGGATATTCTGACAGTTGGAAAGAAGAAGCAATGAAGCGTGGACTCGATTGCGAATCAAGTTGTCCTAAGTGCTTCGACCGCTACCTTGACGAGGATTCTATCAAGATGTTTGAGTCGATGAACGTGATGAAAGCGTAACGAGTTGGAGGCACGTAACGAGGTAAAAATGGGAGACTACACCAAGAAGATACAAATCGAAGCACGTGTAATGGGCGACTTAGCGATGAACCATATCATCCCTGTGGCAACACACTACCAGAGTCAGATTAGCGAAAGAATGTGCAGAACATGGTCAATATCTTCGGAGACGTAGAGGGTAAAACAGCTCAGCGAGCGTAACATAAAGATTATACGTGAGATTGCTGAACGTACTAATATCATCGAGACTGGGTGTTGAAGAACTTGTCAATGCACGTAAACAAGCCAACAAAGATAGAAAGTCAACGCGAAAAAAAGCAATCGCTTATCATGATACTATCGCACCAAAGATGGAAGCCATCCGATATCAGATTGATAAATTAGAGTTAGTGGTCAGCGATGAGCTTTGGACACTTCCCTAAGTATCGCGAACTACTCTTTATCAGATAAAAGATTGCGATTTCATCGATAATCAACACTATTCTTCGTATCTATACTTAAGCAAACGTAAGGGCGAAGAAAGTATATAAAAAGGCAGGTAATCCAAACATCAACGGATTACCTGCCTTTCTTCTATCTATCTAAGAAACGTATTACTGCTCTTCTTTCTCCTTATAGATAACATTATTAGCACCACTTGTGAACTTCAGTGCCTCTGGATGCTCATCTACAAAGCTCTCAATATGACGAACACGCTTTCTCTTCGAAAAGATCTCATCAACCGCTATAAGGATACCAGTTTCCTCTACATCGCCAAAGCCATAGTTGATAGCTGTACCGAAAGAGTTTCATCGTTGGAGAAAGATTCATATAAGCATTCACTAAAGGAGGGATGTTATATCCCAACTCACGTATCTCTCTATTTAATATTCTATAGTCCTCCTTAAAACCATTTCCTTGGAAAAGAGCATCCAACTCAGTGGTTGGAGTGTCAATTTTTAACGGTTTAATCGGTATAATAAGGTCATCCTTATCATCAAAAATACTTCTTCAAAAAAGTAAAGAATCATATCCCTACCACGACGGATATAAGAAGGATACATGGTCATCTTTCCGAAGAAATACTTACATTCAGGGTACAACACCGTCAACGCTCCAAGTCCATCCCAAAAGGTTATCCAGCGCAAATATGCTCTTAGAATTCTTACGAACGTTCTGGTAATCCAATGAAACAAAAGAACGTCCAAGCTCAACTGTATAAAGGAGCATACTCCTTCATGAAACTTATCAGAGAAATGGAAACATGTGACTTGTTGCGACCTTTTGGCTGTCCGTTTTTATCTATTTCCCACTCGCTACCAAAGATATAACGATATCCACCGATAATCTCTTGCGCCTCAGGGTTCCAAACAATCAACTGTCTACAACAATTCTCCATCGTGTCGAACTCATCGACATCCATCGATTTGCCCGTACCACCCCCAGCCGAACGAAAAGCTATTTCGCGCAGACGTCCAATCTCCTTCATCACGTTTGGCGCAGTCTTAGCCGTCACAACATAAATTTCATTGTGACTTTTGTTCGTCGAACGAAGCATCCGTTCAGGAGTCAACTCGCTCTTGAGTAGCTCCTTGCTAATGGGTTGGATGATTTCTTCTTCCATATATTCTATCTATCTTTTTCTTTCTCTAAATCTAATCGCTTGATTGAACTCTTTATTCTATCATTTAATAAGGCTAAATCTCAGAGCTCATAAACCATGTCTTCAACATATTTAGCCCATTCCATCGATGTGCGACTCTTATCAAACGTCTGCCAAGGGATTGGCTTCCCTATTGCAACACGGAACGTTTTACCAACGTTTCTGTACATCTCATCGACAAGGAATAGCATCGCTATATTCACCTTCTTAACGTATTTATCACTGAAACGTGCAATACGATAGAATCGATCAGAATTACGTCCGCCAAAGAAGATGGGAACTACATCACGCTGATACTCCACACTCTTGGTGATAAATGTCTTCTTCCACTCTAAGTCATGAATCTTCCCATTAATCTTACGACTATTCAGTCCAGCAGGGAACATCAAAATATGATTATCACTTTTAAAGCCAGCCTCAACCATGCGAGGGAAATCACGACTCTGCTTTTCCAGTTTTGTTGATGCCAATACTTACTGGTTTTAAGCCCGGAAGATTGAGTAACAAGTCATTAACCAAATAGCGAAATCTGCCATCATAGTGCTTACCGATAATCGATCCCAATGCTACACCATCCTGTCCACCAAGGGGATGATTTGACACAAAGGTATAAAGTTTACCATCATCCTTATCTGGAAGATTCTCTAAACCCTTCGATTTGCAGCGTCATGTCAAGATATCGAACACACTCCGTGAGCCATTCTGTCCCTGACAAACCACGACTATCCCATAGAAACTGATTAACCTCATCTTCATGAAGGATTCTTTTTAGCCAATTGACAGCAAAAGAAGGAACGAATTTAGCCTTCGCCCCCATCTTATCTCTTAGAATCTTGTCTATGTCTATCGTCTTCTCTATTTCTGCACCCATGTACTCAATTCTCTCCTAACAAAATGCAAAAATAACGAAACCATTTGGAATAGCTTGCGTTTTTTGCAAAAAATATATGTTTAAACAGAAAAAAATCATGTCAACAACAGCGTTGATTATTCTCATTTAAAACCAAATGCTCCATTTTACCCCACTATTTTTAGGATCCTCCACTTCACATAATGAGTCCTAAAACCAACTTTGATACGCCAAAAAAAGACTGAAAGAAAGTCAACTCAAAAAAAGAAGGAAAATAAAAAGCAAAAAGAGGACTATAAAAACTCATACTTATAAACGTATTTTTGTAATAATATTTCACAACATCAATTTCAATATATGCTCTCTTAGCATCTTAAAGACGCCCTAATAAAGCTTGCAAAAGGTGCCCTTTAAGACCATTACTAACGCCCTTTTGAAGTCCAATTAAGCACCTTTTGAAAAACACTTTTACAACCCTTTGATTCTCTGATATTTACAAAGGGATTCAGAACAATACCTTTTAGACCTAAAATTAGCATTTTAAGCCCTACGATTGTAAATATATTTCAAAAACACACACAACTCACTCAACACCTTAACACATAGCAAAAATCAAGTACACCACGAAGCGTAATTGACAAGAAGACAGAAACGTCAGCCAAAGTGTTAATATTCTAAAAATAGGGGTCGTTAACAAAATATTGTGGAGCATAGTGGGGATATGTGGGGAAAAATGTGTAACTTTGAAGCCAAATACAGCTTTATAAAAAAATAAACATGAGATTCTTAGGCAATATCGAAGCAAAAAAACAGACGCAAAAGGAAGAGCTTTCCTGCCTGCAGTCTTCCGCAAGGTGCTCAACGCATCAGGCGAGGAATCGCTGGTATTGCGCAAAGACATCTTCGAGCCATGCTTAGTTCTCTACCCCGAGTCTGTATGGAACGAACGAATGGACGCACTCCGCAAGCGTTTGAGCCGCTGGAGCCGTCGCGACCAGATGATTTATCGCCAGTATGTCACAGATGTTGAGATGATTACATTGGACGGTAATGGTCGTTTCCTCATTCCAAAAACGATATCTGAAAAATGGCGAATATCGACCAGCAGATTAGGTTTACAGGAATGGACGACTGCATTGAGATCTGGGCAAACGGTGAGAACAACGAGCCATTCATGTCGGCTGAAGATTTCAGCAAGGCCATGGAAGAAACCATGGGCATGGAAGGAGCCATCTCGCTTGATACCCCTTCACAAGACAACGATTAGTCAACCACAAAAGAATCAACAGCATGATTAAGACTGCAGAATGTTATCATATCCCAGTACTCCTCAACGAAAGCATTGAAGGATTGAACCTGCATGCCAACGGAGTCTACGTGGATGTAACTTTCGGAGGCGGAGGTCATAGTCGAGAGATTCTTTCTCGCTTAGCAGAGGGCAGTCATCTTTACAGCTTCGACCAAGATGCTGATGCCGAGCAGAATATTGACAACATGGGCTTAAGCGAGGAACAGGTAGACCGCTTCACCTTTGTTCGCTCCAACTTCAGATACCTAAAGAACTGGATGCGGTATTATGGCGTAGAATACATAGACGGACTACTTGCCGACCTTGGTGTTAGCAGCCATCACTTTGATGATGAGACACGTGGATTCTCATTCCGCTTCGAAGCTCCACTCGACATGAGAATGAACAAACGAGCAGGAATAACAGCTGCCGACATTCTCAACGACTACGATGAAGAACGATTGGCAGACATACTCTACCTCTACGGAGAACTGAAGCAGTCGCGCCGCATCGCCTCAGCCATTGTTAAGGCAAGAGGACAGAAAACATATAAAACAACGAACGACTTACTGACAACCATCGAACCTTTCTTTCAGCGGGCACGCGAAAAGAAAGACATGGCAAAAAAATGTTTCAAGCCCTTCGCATCGAAGTAAACCACGAGATGGATGCCTTGAAGGAAATGCTTATGGCAGCAACTGAACTGCTTCGCCCTGGTGGTAGACTATCGGTTATTACCTACCACTCCTTAGAGGATAGAATGGTAAAGAACATTATGAAGTCAGGAAATATAGAGGGTAAAGTGAAACAAGACTTCTTCGGACGAATAGAAACGCCATTCCGATTAGTCAATAACAAAGTTATCACTGCAAGTAACGACGAACAAGAACGCAAACCCACGAAGCCGAAGTGCAAAAACTAAGAATAGCAGAAAAGAAAGCAAATGAATGACGAGAACGACAAGAAGAATCCAACGCTGACGGAGCATCCTCTCACAGAAGATCAGACTGCTTTCACTGAAGAGAGCATAAACGTCACAGAGCCACTCGTTAAGGCAGAGACTATAGAAAGATCAACCAGAAGCTACTGCGAATAACGAGGTAGCAACACCACTAACGGAGGAGGAAGAAAAAGAATAGAAGAAGAGGTCGAAGTAGAAAAAGATTAAAGCTGCCATTGAGGAGCAAGCACGCGAAGATGAGCAACCACAATCATCAAACTTCACACTAAGAAAGATTCTTGAGGTGACATCCTCTCTACACGACTCCTACGTAATAACATCTGGTTGATTATCACCGCTGTGATTTTTCACTATCGTCTACATATCAAATCGATACAGTGTACAGAAGTACCTTATTGAGATTGATAAGTTGCAAAAAAGAGTTAGAGGACGCTAAGTATCGTGCGCTTTCAAGTAGTAGTCAACTCACAGAGAAGACACGTGAGAGCCATATACTTGAGATATTGAAAAACAAGAAAGGACAGTGTACTGAAAATGTCTGACCGTCCACCTTATATTATAGATGTACCCTGAGAAATAGGATATGAGTAAGTTTGATAATAGCAAAGTAATGCCCCGCTACAGCGTTATAGCGATCATCATGTCGCTTGTAGCTGTAGCTGTTATTGGTAAGACTATCTACACCATGACTGCAGGTAGAACCTACTGGCTGGAAGTTGCTGCTTCTCAAAAGAAAGACAGCGTCACAGTAAAACCTACCAGAGGTAACATCCTAAGCTGTAATGGGCAACTTATGGCAAGTTCATTACCTGAATTTAAGGTTTACATGGACTTCAACGCACTCAAAGCAGCAGGAAACGACACAGCGTTCGTCGATAGCATCAACTATATCAGCAAGGGATTGAATAACATCTTTCCCTGAGAAATCAGCAGCCTACTTCAAGAAGTACCTCATGGAAGGCTACCACAAAGAGAGTAAGCATTGGGCTATATGGAACGAGCGCATAGACTATAACACATTTAAAGAGATACAGAGCCTCCCTATTTTCCACCTTTCTAAATATAAGAGTGGATTCCACTGGGATGAGTTCAATGCACGTCGTCGTCCGTTTGGCTCACTTGCTCAACGTACGATAGGTGATATGTTCGGTGCAAAAGATACTGCTCGCTGTGGATTAGAGCTTTCATACGACTCTATTCTGCGTGGTACAAATGGTATCATCCACCGTCGTAAGGTTCGTAACAAGTTCCTTGATATCACAGACACACCACCTATTGATGGTGCTGACATCATAACTACCATTGACGTCAGCATGCAAGACTTAGCAGAGCGTGCCTTGTTGGACGAGCTGAAAGACCCTAACGTAAATGGTAACGTGGGTGTTAGCTATAGTGATGGAAGTCGCAACTGGTGACGTAAAGGCTATTGTCAACTTAGATAAATGTAGTGATGGCGAATATAGAGAGGTTAAGAATCATGCCGTAAGTGACTTGCTTGAGCCTGGTTCTGTCTTTAAGACAGCCTCTATTATGACCATCCTTGATGATGGACTCGTTGATACTATGTACACTGTTCAGACTGGACCAGGTGTATGGAATATGTATGGACGAGACATGAAGGACCACAACTGGACACGTGGAGGATATGGAACGCTGACGCTGCCATGGACTTTGAAAT
>BNJU01003132.1_pt1 | contig 150068 bp, 204 predicted proteins | sample 8539281 | NCBI WGS metagenome assembly BNJU01 (sample SAMD00202456, study PRJDB9452) | human saliva metagenome | isolation source: human saliva | place: Japan | reverse complement strand
CTCTGTATCCCTATTATATCTCAAGCCCATGATGTATGTGATAAACTACTATTATCCATTTGGATACCCCTTTGATATATTTATTGGTTGCTGAACCTTTAATATTATATCAAATTTGGGGTTTTTACATAACGCTAAAGCTATTTTCAACCACCCGCATAGCAGGCGGTTTATTTGTTCTCTTGCGAGACAGGGCCCTTGCCTAACACATAAAGAGCAGGGACTTTTTCTAAGTCACCTGCTCTTTTTATCTTCAAAAGTTTAATTTTAGAATTTAATAAGCATGCTCTTTGCTATAAACGCCGCACCTCCAAAAATGAGTACCAGCATCACTACCCAATCAAAGAGTGTCAGATACTGAATATAAAAACCTGGTCGACTGAATGAGACTTGCTATAATCAAAAGTACACTTAGCACCATAGCAATCTTTGAACCTTTATTCGGTCTTATAAACATCCAAACTAAAGAAAAAGATAAACGGTACTATCACCAAACCTGAACTGATGTGCATACCCATCAGTCTAATGCCGCTGCCCCTTGAAGGAATTTGTCACAGTTACCTTTTTGTGATAAGAAGAACAAACCTACTACCAGCATGATAAGTCCTCCCCAGAAATATAAATAAAAATCATTCTTTCACTCATATCTTTTTCTCCTCTCTACTATGCTTGCTTTTTATATCTACTTTAGGTTCATTTTATCATATATTAAAAATTTATACAAATTAATTTTTCATTTAAGGTTTATGTGAATGTATGTACTCGAGGGACTTTTGATCAGACTTCATAAAGCGGCTTTTAGACGTCCTTCTTTTTAAGCTGTTCAATTTCTTCAGGTAATAACATACGAATCCCTATTTTTCTTCTGCAAGCTCCTTCCTTATATGTTCAATATATTCTTCTTCTGTAGCTTCTCATTTCATAATTATCATTACTTTTCATTAGTTCTCCTCCTAATGCTGTAAATGGCGCAAACAAGTGTCATACATGTTTAAGCCATTTTATATCGGAATGACAAGACTTGAACTTGCGACCTCTTGATCAGTCAAGTGTGCTATAAACTGCACCACATCCCGTAAACTATTTATACATTAACCATTATATAAAAGTTTTTGTGTTGCCAACAAAAACTTTTTACTGAAACTTATATTCATAGTATAAGATATAAGTTGACAGCTTTTTGCAAACGTTATATAATATTAATCCTGCATTATTCACGGTACTGATATTTAAGTTAATTACCGTGCTATAAATCTTTAAACCTAATCCATGACGCTATAACTGACGATACATCTAAAAATGGGCAGACTTCCCCTAGGTAGAGTTTACAAGTAGTTATCAAGCTGTCAGGTTCATTGTAGTTGTTATTCAAGCTGTATACATAGCTTGCTGATATTTGATAGAGTATCATAGAACTCATCACTATATGAGCAACTGCTACACAGCTTGAATGTTATACTCTCTGCTGAACGAATTGCTTTTGCAGCAATCTTTAGCAGTTTTTAGACGGACAGTATCAATGCGTTGTTTTCTCATATTTGCAGATAACGCCAATCGTCTAAACCAATTAAATATGTTATAAGCAAGTGCATGTATTTGAAGCCTGTTGGCATTTACAATTCTTGTATGACTGCTGACAGAAGCAAAGTCAAAAACCTGTTTTTACTTTCCTTTATGAGTTTTTCCATCAAGCCTCTTTTTGCAATAGAACTTGATAAGATATTCAGGGGATGATTCCATGTTTTGTAACAATGAGATGTATACATATAAGTCATTTGGTTTTCAGGTTTTTCAACTTTTCAGACAACACGTCTTTCATAAGGCCAAGGACCTGCCTGATACATGAATTCACCATAAACTACAGCATAATCTCACTTTGTTGTTTTTGTGATTTCATCAAGTTCATCTACAAGATATGATGCTTTATCACAAGTATAGCATTCTCTTTCAAACGAATTACATAGCCGGTGCCGTTTTTCTTCACACTGTTTATATAAACCGGGTGTTGCAAAGCCACTATCTCCACGAAGGAGAAGTTTAATTTCGGAAAAATCTTCAAGATATTCATCAAGTATAGGCTGAAGAAATTCCACAACTCCTGTGCTTGAATACTTAGTCCCATCACTAGAGCTGAATTTTAATCAAATCTCCTGCGATTCCATCACAGTCAAAACAAGTGGATGGTAACCGTTACTTTGATAGTGGAGTTAAATGCTCTACCTTCCTGTTTTGCCATAGGCATTAAGAGTGTTGAGTCCAAATCTAAAAATGATAGCTTCAGGCATCTGAATGCTATAAACTTTCTTTCGAAAGAATTTGATTTATTGAAAAGGAACTGATTCAGCGAATCCTCATCCATTCGATTATGAAATCTTGAAATGGTTGGTTGTGATGCTAAAGTGTCTTTTTATTTAGCACTGCTTTAAACACAGGATCATTTGTAAGTTCATCTGAAGCGTCATCTTCAAAATAACCTGCAATGATCATATATATCATCTGAAGAAGATTTTTCTTTTATCAGTGTGATAACGGAATAATGCAGAATCATTGGTCTTAAATGATTGACTGAAAAAGTTTATCAATGCCAAGTTTACTTACGAATTCTTTTTATAGAAGTAAGCCTGCATCAGAGGATAAATCTCCTCCATCGAAAATTAATTTTAATTTTTCTATTGCTTTCAAGTGATAAGGTGTTTACAATACTCATAAAAGGGCTCCTTTGTGTATTTTTGAGTTTAAGCACCTTAATTTCTACCACAAATGGACGCTCTCTCTTCACTTAATAAGTGAAAGCAATATTTTTGTTAAAATATAGTAATTATGTGGCTTTCAGCCACTTTCATGGAGTTAACAATGAATAATCTAGGTTAATTAATAATTAAATTTATATTTATATTTTAGGGAGCTAGTATGAAAAAGATTTTTATTTGGCATTATCCACTCTTTGCTATCAGTACAATTCTTGCAATGCCTGTATTTGCAGGAACATGGAAACAGGATAATGTAGGGCTGGTGGTACGAAAGAGACGATAAAAGCTTTCCTAAATCTATTTGGGGAGCAGATAGACGGATCATGGTATTATTTTAATGAGAATGGTTATATGCTATCTAATCAATAGACTTGGCAACTATTATCTCAGTTCTACCGGTGCAATGCTGACAAATACTGTTGTAGACGGATATCAGGTGGGTGCAGACGGTGCATATATCCCCGGCTTCACAGTCTCACAGGCAGCTCAAAAATCAAATACTCAGAATACATCAACTTCAGCTTCAATAACAGTTCAAATACAGGAACTGTTGTAAATAATAGCTACTGATTATATATTAAATAAAAACAGCCATGTATTCCATTATTCAAACTGTACTGCAGTACAAAAAGATGAGGAACATAATAAGATACCTTTTTAGCGGGAACAAAGAGATGAGGCTATTTCCAAAGGATATACACCTTGTCAAATATGTCATCTCAAAACATGTAACTCTACTAAGTAGTATATGTAATACGCTTTTAAAGACTGTATGTCCTGTTAAATCAGAATATACAGTCTTTTCATCTTCTACACTGTTCTATTTCTTTATTAATTATTTTTAATACTTACTTCACTTTATCTATGTTTACAATCAATTGCTTTTTATATTATTGTATATCTAAGTAACAATATTTTCTGCAGCCATACATACTGTATTTACAAAAGGAGGTTATAATGGCAAATATCATTGACTATATAAAATGGCGTGGAGATTTATCTTTTGATGTTTCTCCTTTTAATGAACTTGATAATGCGGTTTTTTCATTATTCTCCTATCTTGACTTAAAAGACTTACAAAATGAAATAAACTCAATAGGCGTTTCTCTTGCAGATGCCTGCAGATATCTAATTACTCATGATTATCACTACGGTTATATGAGTGAAATAAATTCTGATTTTTTGAATGCTCTGGCAACTTCCGAGAGATTCGGTAAGGTTATGATCCTTGATTATATAGATCTCTATCATGAGAAAAATATCAATTTTTCGTCAACCGGATTTATGTATGACGACAGTCAGATGTATATTGCATTCAGAGGAACCGATGACAGTATTGTTGCTTGGAAAGAAGACTTTATGATGAGTTTTTCAGTTATTCCGGCTCAGAAATTTGCACTGGATTTTCTAAAGCAGGTTATTTCTCGTCATCCGAATACAGATTTTATAGTTGGAGGACATAGTAAGGGCGGTAATCTTGCAATCTACTCCTGTGCAATGTGTGATGAACTATTTAGGGATAGAATTACAACCATCTATAATAATGACGGACCAGACCTTTGTGATGAAGTAATCAATACCGATATAATGAATGCTATAAAGAATAAAAATAATCAAAATAGTTCCCGACTTTTTGTGTGGTTGGCATGATTTTTAACAATACAAAAAATATAAAAGTGGTAAAAGCCGATAATATTGCTTTCCTACAGCATGATATACTCAACTGGAACTGTATAAGAACAAACTTTGAGTATGTTGATGATATAAACAAGGATGCAGGTAAATTCAACAGTTTTGTAGACAAGGTATTGGAGAACACTGATTTAAGTAAACGCAAGGAATATGTAAATAATTTCTTTGATAAAATAATAGAATCAGGCACGACAAGGCTGCCTTAGGGGTAAGAATAATCATACAACTTAAATATAGAAAGGGATTTGAATCAATAAACGGTTCTAAATCTCTTTTATACTTCATACAGCGGTTTTATACGCCCCTCTTTTATCAGTTTTTTTCAACTTCTTCATCCGATAATTTAACAGGGCATCCCGGCATAGATAACCTATCTAAATAAGCTTGATAAGATTCTTTTTGCATTTCTTCTTCACTTTTATTTATCATTATTTCACCTCGATATATACCAATAATTTGCTATAAAATAGTATTAAAGTAGTTCTCGCTCCAAATCAAAGTCTAATCCGATCCTATCTAAACTTATTTCTCGAACATCAAATTCTGTTCTTAAAATATCCAAAGACTTCATAGTATGCCAATGCTCTTCCATCTTTAAAACTAGTCTTTTTCTATCATCTCTTTGATTCTTTGACTGCTTCTCTCGCTCTTTCTACTATTCTTTCCACAATATAGGCTATTCCTTCAATGCTGATCTTATCTGCCATATTTTCTTACTTTCACTCAAATATCTTTAACAGCTTCTCAATGGTATCCGTACATTCTGCATAGAAAAAGTTTCCTCTTCAGTTCTTACAATAGTAAAAGGATTTCCATCTATTTCGCAATCATATAAATCATCCAATGGTGTTTCGTGCTTTTCTACCGATACTGATATTTTCCTTTTTAAAAATACTTTGTAATTTTATCAGCTCTTCTTCCGCCGAAATTCTCTCGTGATTCTGAAAATAAATCCTGTTTTTATCATTTTTAAGTAAAAAGTTTTCATTATGGTATACAAACCTCCGTAAGAATTACTTTTACCATCATATTATCTTCCTCAACGATTTCAAACATATCAGGAGGATACAAATAATCGTCACCTGAGTCATCTATGATTCTATACCAACCACGCTCTATAGATACTACATCATAAATCTTGTTATTTGTTAATACCAAAAATCTGTTTTTACCAAGTCATTTAACCTTTCATCTTTTTTTATCCCGATCCGCAGCTCAGCCTTTGCTTTGGTCGCATTTAATAAAAAGTATGACAAAGACACCTATACTAAGTGTCTCTAAACCTCATTTTAATTATAGGAAGTAAGTCGGAGTTGCACCGGCCTTTTTCCCCGTAGGGACTAGTATACCTCCTATACGATTACCTTCCATTATTAGATGAGAACTTATAAATTTGTATGCTTCTTCTTGATTCAGATTATACCCATTCCATATACTTTTTCTTTTTCAAGATTGTAGAAAAGTCATTATATAGCGCCTGTTCAAAGTATTTACTTCCATCAGTCAATGATTCTAAGTCGTCTATATAATGTTTCCAGTTCATGGAATGTGGACTTGAATTTACCTAATCTGTTCATTGAATCCTTGCTTAAATTCACAAAAATACCTTGATTATTGTAAAAAGCACCTCCTAATATTTCATAATTAGTAGTAATTCTATACATATTGCGTTTTATCATGTCTTTAATTATAGGTGTACACTTTCTATTATGTAGTATTTCATCTCTATAACCTGTAGGTAATTGATTGATCGAAAAACTCCTTGCAGTTGTCTTATCTATAAACCTATATAATTTACTTTTCCATTCTTTGACTTTTTTCTATAACTATCTGCATTTTCCACTACCCAGTGAGTTTTCAGATAGCCTTGTATATTTCTTTACCTGTCTATCAGCATAATTTACAAGCTGATCCAGTCTATAATCTTCCTTAATCCCATTCAGCTCTCTTCTTGAAAACCTAGCCTCAGGATTATCGTCAAGTATAGGAAAATATGTACTGTGGCTATCTTTACAGTTGGGATGGTAAAGCCCATCTTGCATGGCTGAGCTTAATAGCATATAAGGTCCGTCTATAGCCTTTCCACCGCTCCATACATCATCTATCATAACTTTGCCCACAAAAGGTAAACATAGCGGGCAAGCCACTGTGGTATCAAATCGTAGTATGTAGCTTTGGGCTGTAATTCTGCTATCTGCTGGTCTTTTATTTTGCTTTCAAGTCTTAGCCTACTAAGCTCCTGCTCTGCTATCCTCAATGCCCTTGCCATAATCTTTTCTGGAGAATTGTAATCTTTCTCTACCTGAATAAAATACTGTCTTGCCTGCTTACCTCTCTCAGTCCTCTGAATCATACAGATTTCTTTTTGCCATATCAAGCTTGATTAGGGTGGTCGATAAGCTCTATACTAACTTCTCTATCACCTTCGTTTTGAACTTGGACAAATTTGTCTGAGTTGAAATCCTGCCACTATGTGAACCCATACTCTGCCATTCTCAGAAGCCACTTCATGTAGGTGTTTCCCACTCCCAAGGCCTTGTGCAACTCTATGCCACCTACCACGGGCTCCTAAACTCTCATTGACTTCTATCTTTACTAAGATATCCATTTGTATCAACTCCTTTTTAAATTCGCATATCATGCTACAAAAATCAACAAAAATTGCATTCACATCTTCCATTGATAGATTTAAGACCTTTGATATTTTCTCAGCTCGCTTATTGTTAACGTATCACCGTTTTGAAGTAAGCTTTCTATACAGGGTTGTTCTGTCTATACCAATGTAAGAGGCTAATTGTGAGACATTTGAGACCATTCTCTACAATCTTTCCTTTAGCTTATTAACATTCATAGCTCTATTTCCTTTTTATCGCATTTATACGACAAGTTTATAATAAATCTTATTTATTTTTGTCACATTTTTTTGCGTAATATGCGATTTTTATTTTACTAAGTTTTTAGTGGTGCATATTTGCAAATAAAGTTATATAATTACTCTATCCTAATATAAAAGGAGTTCCGTAAATGACGATAGGGAGAAAGAATAAAGCAAAGAAGAATGGAATTAGGTTTTATCAGTTGATGAAGTCGCTGAAAAACTAGGTAAAAATAGAGCAACAGTTTATAGATATGAAGTAATGAAATTGAAAATTTGCCTGTAGGGACATTAGAACCCTTGGCAAAGATACTAGAAACCACTCCAGCACGACTTATGGGCTGGGAGTACGAGAAAGCAAGACGAAAATTATAGAAGGATATTCGCCCGTAATCTAAAATAGATTTTGAAAATTAACAGGAAAAATCAAGCCGATATCGCTATACTATTGAGATGTGTCACAAGCAGCGGTTTCAACTTGGTGCAAAAGGAATAAAATTGCCTAGAATGGATAAGGTTCAGGCCTTAGCGGACTACTTCGGCATAAACAAATCAGATTTATTAGAAAATAAAGGGAACTCAGGAAGGATAACTCCTATTATATGAGATGAGTATGCAAAGAACTTGCACAGTTCCTTTTAAAAATCCTGAATACAGGGTGTATTCGACGCTGCGAAATATGTATCGACCGACGACTTAGAAATGGTAAAGACAATTATAGATAAATTTAAAAATAAGGGATTAAATTAAAAAGTATAGATTGACTAATGATAACTGCAGATATGTATATCTTCCCAGCATACCGCTAAAAATCAAAGGCTTTGTCATGGAAGAGGACGGATATTACACGGTTGTACTTAATCCTGCCTTGTCTGCAGATACAACTAAAAAGACCAAGTGCATGAGATAAAGCACATATGAAGAGATTTCGACAATACCGACTGCAATCAGGTCGAGAGTGATGTAAGGGGAGCTTAGAGGGAAAGTTTGATTTTTATTTATAAAAATGGGAGATAATAATATGATTAATAACTATACAGAAGAAGTATTTGAAAGTATTAAGCATATAAATGAATATGGACAGGAATTTTTGGTATGCAAGGGGTTGCAAAAGGTTCTTGAGTATAAAGACTTTAGAAACTTTTGAGCTATCAATCTATAAAGCTATGGAATCGTGTAAAAATAGCGGTTTTGATTTTAATGACCATTTTGGTGAAACCACCGAAATGGTATCTATAAACTCAAATGCAAAAACGAAAAGTTTCAAGTTACATATTAAGCAGATATGCTTGTTATCTTATTGTAATGAACAGTGAACCATCTAAAAGAAATTGTTGCACTTGGGCAAACTTACTTTTGCAGTAAAAACAAGGCAACAAGAATTAATTGATGACTATGAGCATCTTACAGATGATCCAGAAGAGACTGCTATCCGTAAAGAAATGGCAGAGCATAATAAACAACATGAGCTGCTGCAAAGATGCCGGCGTTGAAAAGCTCTCTTGATTATGCTATATTTCAAAATTATAGTTATCAAGGTCTTTATGGTGGTCTTAAAAGCTTCGGATATACACAAACTAAAAGGACTTAAAAAGGGCAACAGATTCTTGATCACATGGGCTATGAAGAACTTGCAGCCAATCTTTTTAGAGAGCTACACAAACTGAAGCTAAGTTAGGCGTGAAAAATATTCAAGGTAAAGCAAATGCAAATCAGACTCATTTTGAAGTAGGTAAGAAAGTACGAGATACTATAAAGGATCTTGGCGGAACAATGCCGGAGGATTTACCTACACCTGATAAGGTATTAAACAGATGAAAAAGAACAGAAAAAGCTGAAAAACAAGCAAAAAAAGATAATAAAAAGCCACCCGGTACGCTAATACAGGATGGCCAAACATACTATTACCAGCTACTGCTCACTACAATATGCCCTAGACAAGCTATATTGTACCATATTAGCAACTGTTTTTGCAATGGCTGTTATTTTGTGCGTAAAATTAAGGAAGGGGCAATATAGCAAAAAAGCAAAATATACCCAATCTAAAGATGGTAAGTGGTACGCTTATGTATGGGACAGGAACATATACAGCTACAGGGAGCCAAGAAAAGAAATAAGCTATCCTCATCCAAATCAAGTGGAGATCTTGAGAAAAAAGGTTTTTGAATTTAATCGTACATTAAAAGAAAATGAGTATGTTAAACCAAGCCATTATTCTGTTTTAGAATACTCAAGGCATTGGTTTTATCACTTATAAGGCAATCAGAGAACTAAATACCAGGAAGATGTGTAGAACATAATAGAAAAACACCTATCTATGTTCTCAACTGTCAGATTACAAGACTTACAACGATTCCATATACAGATGCTAATAAATAAAAAATAGTGAGCAGCCTATAACCTGTGAACAAATAATGCTTACTATAAAGCAAATAGTAAAAGTCGGCAATATCAGATAAGATTATTCCGCCTACTGCCCTCTTAGATCTGACAACAGAATAAGCCTTCCAAAGAAAAAAATACAAAAATCTAAAAAGAGACCGCTTACGAAAGAGAATGAAAATACAAGCTATCAAAACAGCTGATTTTCTTCCTGATGAAAAAGCCTATGTACTTATACTATATGGCTGTGGACTTAGAAGAGAGGCACTAGCACTATGAAATCAGATATTAATCTTTTAGATGGAACACTTAGAGTAGAAAGAGCTGTTGTATTTGATGTAAATATCCCTATTATTAAGTCTCCAAAAACTCATAATGGCTATAGAACAATTCCTATGCCTGATTGACTTACATCATACCTAAAGGAATATATTCCTGCTCTTAAGACAGATTATCTGTTTACTACAAGGGATGAGCTAATAACAAAATCAAGTTTTAATAAGATGTGGAGAAGAATCTTAAAGAAGATGAATCTTGAGACAGATGAAAGAGATTACCAGGGCTAACCAGTCATATCTTCAGGCATAACTACTGCAGCAACCTCTGCTACCAAATTCCAAAAATCAGTATAAAGAAAAATAGCCTCGCTAATGGGTGATACCGAGAAGATGGTCCTTGATATATATAATCATTTGATGAAGAAAAAGAAAATACAACTGCTGCTATAAGTGAAGTATTTAAGTTGTAGTAAATATAAAAAGCAGAGCCGATGATACCGACTCTGCCCATTTGCATTTATCATTTAACTATTTAGATTACCCAAATTCCTAAACGCTCTCTTTCCATAATCTCTAGCACATATTCTATCACCATTTTTGTGGTAATCCATGCTCTGAAAATGTACATAAAGCACCCTCCTTTCCTCAACTTTTTATTGTCAAGGCCAGTTTGCTGTGCTATAATTTAGTTGCTTAAGAAAATTATAGTTTTAGCTTACCGGCTTTAACTTTGAGTCACTATACAGTGGCTCTATGTAAAAGGCTCTCGCCTGCAAAACTATCAGAATATCTAATTCCTGCTGCCTGTAATGATATTTTACATCTCTCAAATTTCTTTTTTACCCATTCCTACTATCAGTTTACTAGGTGCTAGCAATTCACCTGCAAAAGTGTTTGCTTGCCACTCCGGGTCTCTATATGCCGGAATTATATCATTAGTTCTGGCAAGTTTTAAATCACCAATTATCTCAACTGGATGCAATATTATATGTCCCAGTTCGTGTGCCAGAGTAAACCTATCCTAGGATTATCATTACCGCTCCGTTATACACACTTTCTCTAATTTTCAGCAACTTCTCATTTGGGTAAGTAACAGCATAAGCCCTATTAAGCTCATGATCTTCCACTATCTCCATTTGATACCCTAATTCATATAAACAGTATTCCAAAAACTGAACTATTGGAAAGTATAGCTCATCACCAAATCCAATTATTTCCCTGAATTTATTTACTATATATTTAATCTTATCTTTTTGACATTGGTGGTACTGCTATATCACTCATCAACACCTCTCTTTCTTTTCCAGCAGCTTTGCGAAAGTTTCTTTCTTACTATCACTCATTGTACCCAGTTGTCTTGCAAACTTTAGAATCATATCCATATCATCCTGATTACCGGCACTTATCATTTCAACAACCTCAGTTCTGGCCTCTTCTATTGCATCTACTAATTCTCTATAAGTATTTTTCATCAAGATCATATAATTCTTTGATTCGCTCTGCCCACTCCCTTACCAGTTTTGACTTTCCATTCTCAACCTTTGATAAAAAAATGCTGATGACACGCAGTTCCTTTGCCATATCATACATTAATACTCTGTGGTCGATTCTTATCTTCCTGCATATCTTACCAAATGTTGTTAGCATAAAACCTCCTCCTTCTTTCGTGTTTTTCTCATAATACTTTTTACTTTATGAAAGTATAAAAGCAAATTAAGTTAATTGTCAAGCGTTAATTTAAAAAGCATAAAATATATTTTAAAAACCTATGCCATAGTATGTAAAAAAGTTGCATTTACTTTACTTACTTCCTTTAGTTCCTTTTTATTTAAGGCTTTCACAGTTGCAAAAAGTTGTATTATGATTTTCATACGCCTATTTTTACCCTAAAGTTACAAGAAAGTTGCATTTACTCGCTTAGTACAATTACTTTTTATATACTGTAAAACACGCTAAAAATAGCGTATATAAGCCATTTCTAGCCTATATGCGCCATTCTATACTAGTGAGACACCCGGGACTCGAACCCGGGACAACTTGATTAAAAGTCAAGTGCTCTACCACACTGAGTATCCCATAAAAGAATAAATGCCTTGAACCGGAATCGAGACCAGTGACACGAGTTTTTCAGTCCTCTGCTCTACCAACTGAGCTATCAAGGCATACTTGCAGGGGACAGGATTTGAACCTGCGGCCTCCGGGTTATGAGGCCCGACAGCTTCCAGACTGCTCTACCCCGCGATAACTATATTCAGAGATAAAACTCACTCTTAAAGAGTGACTGAACAATGGGGAAGGTGGATTCGAACCACCGAAAAGCAGTGCTAGCAGATTTACAGTCTGTCCCCTTGGCCTCTCAGGAATTCCCCAAACTTATTTAGTTCTTTAGCTTTACTCACTAAGGTAAAAGCCGATAATCGGACTCGAGACCGATAACCTGCTGATTACAAATCAGCTGCTCTGCCAATTGAGCCATATCGGCATGTGCACTATACTATCATATGACTAATATAATGTCAATACCATCTTTTTCCAAAGAGATAAATGGGACCTACGGGGCTCGAACCTGTGACCCTCTGCTTGTAAGGCAGATGCTCTCCCAGCTGAGCTAAGATCCCATATATAAACTTAAAAGCTGGAATCTTTAAGTAACGACCCGAATCGGACTCGAACCGACGACCTCCGCCGTGACAGGGCGGCGCTCTACCAACTGAGCCATCGGGCCCATATAAAGGTATGTACCTTCAAAACTGCCTACCAAAACTGCATTTCTTATAAATTTTTTTCCTATCTTTTGGTTAAACCCTCGACCTATTAGTAACCATCAACTAAGTACATTACTGTGCTTACATCTTGGCCCTATCTACCTCGTAGTCTTCAAGGGGTCTTACTGTTTTCACATGAGATATCCCATCTTGAGGGGGGCTTCACGCTTAGATGCCTTCAGCGTTTATCCCTTCCCGACATAGCTACCCTGCCATGGAGTTACTCTCCAACAGGTACACCAGCGGTCAGTCCGTCGGTCCTCTCGTACTGGACGGCTCCTCTCAAATATCTTACGCCCCACGCCGGATAGGGGACCGAACTGTCTCGACGTTTCTGAACCCAGCTCGCGTACCGCTTTAATGGGCGAACAGCCCAACCCGCCCAGGACCTGCTACAGCCCAGGATGCGATGAGCCGACATCGGTGCCAAACCACTCCGTCGATGTGAACTCTTGGGGTGATAAGCCTGTTATCCCCAGGGTAGCTTTTATCCGTTGAGCGATGGCAATCCCACTTTATGCCACCGGATCACTAAGTCCTACTTTCGTACCTGCTCCACCCGTCGGTGTCGCAGTCAAGCTCCCTTCTGCCTTTGCACTCTTTGAATGGTTTCCGACCATTCTGAGAACCTTCGAGCGCCTCCGATACTCTTTCGAGGCGACCGCTAGATCAAACTCCCCGTCTGGCGTGTCCCCGGCCGGATTACGGCCTGCAGGTTAAAATCCAGCAATACAGGGGTAGTATCAACGGCGACTCTGCATAAACTGGCGTCCGTAGCTGCGTCTCCCACCTATCCTGTACGAGTATTACCCGAATCCCAGTACCAAACTGGGTAAAGCTCCATGGGGTCTTTCCGTCCTGGCGCAGGTAACCAGCATCTTCACTGGTACTTCAATTTCACCGGGTGCATTGTTGAGACAGCGCTCAAATCATTACGCCTTTCGTGCGGGTCGGAACTTACCCGACAAAGGAATTTCGCTACCTGTAGGACCGTTATAGTTACGGCCGCCGTTTACCGGGGCTTCAATTCAAAGCTTCGTTTCCTGACTTCTCTCTAGCCTTCGGCACCGGGCAGGCGTCAGCCCATATACTTCACCTTGCGGTTTCGCATGGACCTGTGTTTTTGCTAAACAGTTGCTTGAGCCTTTTTCTGCGACCACTGTTTCCAGTGGCACCTTCTCCCAGAAGTTACGGGGTCATTTTGCCGAGTTCCTTAACAATGCTTCTCCCGCCGGCCTTAGGATTCTCTCCTCATCTACCTGTGTCGGTTTGCGGTACGGGTACATATAACACAATAGCGGCTTTTCTTGACGGCTCCCTAACCGACTTCCCTACTAATTTTCGGTACGCATCACGCATTCCCCTTGTATGGTGGTTTTCCTCCCCATACAGGTACTTCGCTTGCCCCGGTTTTTGTCCTCCCGGGTTCGGTTTTAGTCTCCGTGTCCCCACAGTTCTGATTATATGTAGTACAGGAATCTGTACCTGTTATCCATCGACTACGTCTTTCGACCTTGCCTTAGGCCCCGACTTACCCTGAGTAGATCAGCTTTACTCAGGAAACCTTAGATATTCGAGCCGAGAGGATTCTCACCTCTTTCTCGCTACTCATTCCGGCATTCTCTCCTTATTGCCTCCACCATTCCTTTCGGTATGGCTTCTACGCCTCTAAGAATGCTCCTCTACCAATGTATTACTACATTCCCAGGCTTCGGTGTTGTGTTTAGCCCCGGACATTTTCGGCGCAGGACCTCTCGACTAGTGAGCTGTTACGCACTCTTTTAATGTATGGCTGCTTCTAAGCCAACATCCTAGCTGTCTTCGAAATCCCACATCCTTTTCCACTTAACACACACTTTGGGACCTTAGCCGTAGGTCTGGGCTCTTTCCCTTTTGACTACCCAACTTATCTCGTGTAGTCGAGCTCCCGTCAATCATCTAGCCGGCATTCGAGGTTTGATATCTCTTGGTAGGCTTTGACGCCCCGCAAAATTCAGTGCTCTACCTCCGGTAGACTAATAAAGAGGCTAGTCCTAAAACTATTTCGAGGAGAACCAGCTATCTCCGGGTTCGATTGGAATTTCTCCCCTATCCACACCTCATCGCCACCCTTTTCAACGGATGTGCGTTCGGTCCTCCATTCACTTTTACGCGAACTTCAACCTGGACATGGATAGATCACCCGGTTTCGGGTCTACACATACTGACTACATTCGCCCTATTAAGACTTGGTTTCCCTTCGGCTCCGTATCTTTAATACTTAACCTCGCCTGTACATGTAACTCGCCGGACCGTTCTACAAAAAGTACGCGGTTCACCTTTCGGTGTTCCACAGTTTGTAAACATAGGGTTTCAGGTTCTTTTTCACTCCCCTCCCGGGGTTCTTTTTCACCTTTCCTTCACAGTACTATACGCTATCGGTCACTGACTAGTGATTTAGCCAGGGGTGGTCCCCCTATTCCCCTAGGTTTCTCGTGTCTCGTGGTACTCTGGATACTGCTGGATTCAATACATTTTCCCTTCACGGCTCTCACGCTCTTTGGCCCTTTTCCGACGTTCCAGGTAGTATATCTTACTCGTGTTGCAGTCCTCTACCCCGCAGTGCACGCACCACGGTTTGGGCTCTTACGATTTCGCTCGCCGCTACTTTCGCAATCACTGTTGTTTTCTTTTCCTCCGGCTGCTTAGATGTTTCAGTTCACCGGGTTCCCCTCTGTACGTTATGTATTGGCGTACAGATGCTTGGGATTCTTCACAGGTGGGTTTCCCCATTCAGACATCTGCGGATCACTGAATATGTGCTTCTCACCCGAGCTTTTCGCAGCTTGTCAGTCTTTCTTCGGCTGTCGGTGCCTAGGCATCCACCCTACGCTCTTTATGTTTAACCTCTTAAATCATTTTGGGTTAGTGTTTATGTATCACTAGCGTGTATCATACTATGTTTAAAAATTTATTTTTGTTGATTAAATATCAATTACATTATGTAATTGATACCTCAGATGTCTAATTATAAAATATTTATATAATTTTCTCGTTTGGTATGCAGTTTTTCAAAGTTTACATTTTGTAGTTAAAACTTTTGCTTTAACGTGGAGAATGGAAGATTCGAACTCTTGACCCCCTGCTTGCAAGGCAGGTGCTCTCTAACTGAGCTACACCCCCATAAATTGGCATCTACTCTCCCATACCGTCTCCAGTATAGTACCATCGGCCGACTAGGTCTTAACCATCGTGTTCGGAATGGGAACGGGTGTGTCCCCTAGACGCATCGACACCAATAATGTTATGTTTTTAGTACCATTTTAATTTAGTACTAAACAGTACTCACATCCCCTACTTTTATCCTTAGAAAGGTGATCCATGACACCTTCCGATACGGCTACCTTGTTACGACTTCACCCAGTTATCCTCCTGCCTTCGACGCTCCTTCCTTTCAGTTGGGTCACTGACCGGGCATTGATGACTCCCATGGTGTGACGGGCGGTGTGTACAGACCGAACGTATTCACCACCCAGCATTCTGATCCGATTACTAGCGATTCCAGCTTCATATAGTCGAGTTGCAGACTACAATCCGAACTGAGACGTTATTTTTGTGATTTGCTTGGCCTCGCGGCTTTGCTTCACTTTGTTTACGCCATTGTAGCACGTGTGTAGCCCAAATCATAAGGGGCGCGATGATTTGACGTCATCCCCCACCTTCCTCCGGATTATCTCCGGCTGTCGTCGAGTGCCCATCTTACTGCTGGCTACTGAGCGACAGGGTTGCGCTCGTTGCGGGACTTAACCCAACATCTCGACACGAGCTGACGACAACCACTGCACCACCTGTATCCCCTTGTCCCAGAAGGTCTAGCTTCATTACAAAGCTATTCAAGGTATGTCAAGATTTGGTGGGTTCTTGCGCGTTGCTTCGAATTAAACCACATGCTCCACCACTTATTGCGGGTCCCCGTCAATTCCTTTGAGTTTTCATTCTTGAGACGTACTCCCCAGGTGGAATACTTAATGCGTTGCTTGCGGCACCGATGGGTTTTACCTCACCGACACAAAGTATTCATCGTTTACTGCACGTGGACTATCAGGTGTAATCTGTTTGCTCCCCGCCTTCGAGCCTCAACGTCGGTTGTCGTCAGTAAACGCCTTCGCCTCCGGTGTTCCTCCTAATATCTACGCATTTCACCCAGCTACACTAGAATTCCGCTTACCCTCCGACACTCAGACTATACAGTTTCAAAGCAGTTCATGGGTTGAGCCCGCCTTACCTCACTTCAGACTTGCATTCGTCTGCGCTCCCTTACCAGGTAAATCGGGATAACTTGCCCCCTACGTATTACCGCGGCTGCTGGCACGTAGTTAGCCGCTTCTTAGATCCGGTGCGTCATTTCTTCCTGCTGATGTTTCACATGCCGAAATAACTTCTTCACTCACGCGGCGTCGCTGGATCGGTTTCCCCCATTGTCCAATATTCCCCTGCGCTCCCGTAGGGAGTTTGGGCCGTGTCTCAGTCCCAATGTGGCCGTTCACCCTCTCAGGCCCGGCTACCGATCGTCGCCCAGCAGGGTGGGCTCTACCTCCCAACTGTAGCTAATCGGACGCGGATCCATCTTATACCTATAAATATTTTACCCCTACCATGCGGTGCTGTGGTCTTATGCGCATAGCAAATTTCTCCGTTATCCCCTGTATAAAGGCAGGTTATCCACGCGTTACTCACCCGTCCGCCACTAAGTCTACCTAAATTTCATCCGAAAACTTCACTCCAGGCAGCTTCGTTCGACTTGCATGTGTTAAGCACGCCGCCAGCGTTCATCCTGAGCCAGGATCAAACTCTCATACAAAAGTTTAATCTAGCCTTCTCTTCAAGCTTGCATCTGTTTTCCTGCAGATCTCACTGTTTTTAAAGGTTTTAAAATTCTGTTGAATCTAAACGTTGTTTTTCTGAAACTTCTTAATCATTTTGATTTAGAATCAGGGGTTGTGTGTACTGTTTAATCTTAAATTATCAAGGTCATCATTTGCTTCACCGTTTTGAAAACAGCTTAGCTATTATATCAAGCTCATTTCATCTTGTCAACAACTTTTTAAGTTATTTTTGAGATTTCTTTCAGCTTTTGCTCTTTAGACAGCTTTGATATATATATCATATCGTGTATCTTGTCAAGAATGTTTTTAAACTTCTTTGACAAAGAAGCGGAGAAAGGAGGTTGAACCCTCGCGCGGTCGCCCGACTACACCCTTAACGCAGGGCGCCTCTTCGGCCTCTTGAGTACTTCTCCTCATTTGCTTTCATGATGCCTAGACGTGCTCGAGAATAACTCTTATCTTGTCAATAACTTTTTAAAGTTTTTAGCACATTTTCGGCAAATCAATAAACTTCATATAGGCAAAGTCGATCCTGTGATTTATACTCTTGCAAGTTCTGTTAAACTCTCTAACTTATCCGTTTTACATACAAATAATACATAACTGTCGCTGTCTAGTATCAATGCATGATACACAATACCCGTCTTTCATCCATCTGTTGTCCAACTCTTTACACAAGACGGAATATCCCCTTCATCATCAAAGCATAACCTCATCCACAGCCAGATTATTCTCTTTTGCCAATTCTTCTATGCTGATAAGAGTCATCTTTTCTTCTTTCCAATCAGCTCTAGTGCTAACCGCTCTCAATCATCTCATCCGCTAGGGCAATCCAAACAGGAGGTATCTATGGCATCTCTGAGCATAATACCCCTCTGTCATACCTGTCCGCATTACATATCTTTAAAGTACTCTCTCGGATGACGAAAAACAACTGTCCATGTTTGTATCTTCATTATCCATGTGGTCTTTACAAGTTCTCTATAGACATCAACATTATCTATTTTAACATCTTCTACTGTACATTCATACTTTTCTACTCCGTCAATATCAAGTTTCCAATCAGACTTTCTTTTTGCCAAAGATATTAAACATATACTCTAGCTCCATTTTAATAATACTATATACAAAATTCTGCAAAATGTAAAAACACTTCCTTAGAAAATAAATTATTAACCTCGTGCCGATAGTAAATCACAGTTTCAAAAACAATTTTATTATAAAAACATTACTCGTGTACATGTAAAAGCTCATGTGCCTTATGTGAAAAGGGTTTTATGGAAATACTCGTCATACAGTGCAATAATATCTTTGTTCTCATGTGAATATCTTATCTCAGGTTCTCATCCAGGAAATAAAGCTTCTTTCCTCTGTTAAATGCACAAGCTCATAGCCATCTTTTACAGGTTGTCCTACCGCCTACGCAGCCTCCGGGCAAGCCATAACTCTACAAAATCGTACTTTGCTTCACCGCGTTCAATCTTGTTAAGCAACTTTCTGGTGTACCAGGGTCCGCTCACTACAGCAATATTCAATTCAATATCATCAATATTAAACTTAGCCTCTACAGTTCCGTCATTCTCCTGGAATGCACCCGCTACTCCCAGGCTTAAATGCATCTACCGTGCGGATTTTTCTTTCTTTATTATGCTGTATGCGGTTCAGAGTGCCGCCTCCATTGCTCCTCGGTAGCACCGAATGATACACCAGCTCCCGAATAGTCACCCATCGGTCTGTCGGCTACTACATCCTCAAGACTCTTAGGATCTATGTAGAAGCTCTTATCATACGTGTAAGTTCTCTTGTTGTAGAGCAATATCCATCATATGACCTGCATATTCACCATGGAAGGTTCCATTTCTCTTTTCGCCCTTTTAGCACAAGGCATTATAAAACAGATACCATGTTCTCAGGTTTTACACCTATTTTTCAACAAAATAAGACTTCATTACGGCACCGAACATCTGCTGTGGAGACTGGCTGTTGAAAGTGATTTTGTCATTCTCGGATAGTTGTGATTTTACAAATCTTACAGACGGACAACACATGTAGCATGGGTCTGTCACCGATAAGTCGCTTGTGTATCTGTGTACAAACTCATTTTGCCCTCTTCCATAATTGTCAAAGTCTGCTGAAATGAGCGTTATCAAACACATAGTCTCACCCATCTTCTTTGTGCATCAACGATCTTTCTACAGTTGCATCCTTGTCCTTAAGCCCGAACACTTCCACCCATGCCGTTCTTACAGCGGTGCAATCTGGACAACAACCGTCTTTTCAGGATCGGCAATAAGCTTCCAGAACGAGTATCATCTCTTTCGCTAAGTGCACTACAGGACAATGTGTTATACACTGTCCGCAAAGTGAACAGTCAGCTTCTTCAATCTTTTTATATCCGGTTACGTTTACTGTAGTTCTTGCTCCTGTACCCTGAGATCCCAAACACTTAAAGTCTGCATCTTATCACAAACCTGTATACATCTCATGCATTTAATACATTTTGATGAATCTCTGATAAGAGGGAAATTCTTATTCAAGGCTGTTTTCAAGTTCAACAGCAAATGGTATCTCAAGTATATTTAAGTCATTGGCAACTTTTTGAAGTGAACAGTTGCCGCTCTTACTTACATAACATCTGTTATCATGCTGTGATAATCAGACTCAACAGTCTTTTCTTCTGTCTCTGATTACTTTTACTGTGTGTAAAGATCTCCATACCCTCTTCATACATTATTACATGATGTGATAGTTTCCTCTCTGCCCAATTCAACAACACTACTCTACATGCCGCTATTTCATTCAAAATTCTTCAAAAACACAGTTTCGGAATATTAATATCTATACTCTTCTGCCGCTTCCATAATAGTAGTATTTTCTTTTACGGAAACAGGTACATTATCAATAGTTAAGTTTACCATATACTCTCCTACCTCCTTTGAAAATACCAGAGGCCAGTGGTCGCATCTTAAACATCTTCCCACTCTTGTTTTGCTTCTTTTCTGTCATGCAATTTTTCAACGCCTTCAAAAATCGAACTCTTTCACAAAGCTTCTCTTTCTAGCAAGCTCTACTACCACAAAGGGCTCTTGTCCTCAAGACCGGCCTCAGGTATTACCACATCTACACTTATTTCATGATGATATCCCAAATATTCAGCTCAATATTTTGCCACTACACCTTTGTGCACCGATTGCCTTTATAACTGCTGAGAAGGTCCACTTGCACCAGTCTCCTCCTACAAATACACCAGGCATCTCTTTGAATGCGCCGGTAGAATCTGTAATGATCTTTCCGTTAGATACAGGGATTCCCTTCCTCAAAATGCTTTGTCTCTATATTTTGACCGATTACCTTCTAAGTATGTCACAAGAATATAAACATCTTCCTCGCCTGTAGCCTTTACACTTGCTCTTCCGTCTTTAATAGGAGCTATCATCGAGTTTTACATATATACCCTCTATTGTTCTCATCAACATCTATAGCGGATGGTGCCATCAAAGTTCTTAACTCAACACCCTCTGCAACCGCAGCCTCCTATCTCGGCAGGTAAGCTGTCATATCGGCAACTCTTCTTCTGTATGCAATACTTACTTTCTTCGCACCCATTCTCTTTTGCAGTTCTGACCGCATCCGTGGATACATTTCCGCACCGATTATACAAACGTTCTTGCCTGCGAATCTTTTATAATATTCTTTCTACATCACGCAGAACTCTACAGCAGATACCACGCCGTTTGCGTCTTCATCTCAGTCCCAGTTTTCTTATCTGTACTTGCGCCTATAGTTATAAGCACCGCATCAAAAGCATTTCTCAAGTCGTCAATTGAATATCTTCTCCAATCTTGAGACCATGCTAACTTTCACATCTGTCTTCATAGCGTGATATCATCATCAGTCTGTTCTTCGGTAGTCTGTAATTCGGATCCGTACCTTAACAACTACCTCAAGCTCAGGCAACATCTCATATACTGTTGTCTGATGTCCCTCTAAGCTGTAGGAAATAAGCCACTAAGTCCACGGTCACCACCGGAGTATTGCAACTTTCTTTACCTCTGGACGGAGCACATTTTGGAGATCGACTTCTCTGCAAAATCTGCCGTATCTCTTTAAACCACGAATATTTATGGGTCGTCCACCATATTTCTTCTACACCTGCCCTACTCGGGGATGCCATAAATAAATCCACGCAAGTAGTAGGAAAGGATTGTCTTTCCTTATCAATCTTACAGAGTCTACATATCTGCCTTCCTTTATAAGAGCAATATGTCGGTATATCCACCTGTGCAGGACATAAGTTTACACAAGGTACAGGCTGATTGCATGAGCATGTACATCTGCCATGTGCATATGTTCTATAGTCATCTCTGCTTTCCTATAATACCCTTTGTAAACCATATTTGCCGCTTCGCAGCCTATGGCACAATCTGCCGATTCCATAATACTGAGGGCTGTCTTCTCCATTAACTGAAAGCATACTGCCTTACCGTCAAACGTTCTCGATCAGCTTTTCAAGCTGTCCCTAATCCGATTCTGCATGGAACACATTTTACCACAAGTCTGAGCGTAGCCAACTCCAGAAAAAGCTCTGGACATACAGCCAGGCAAAAGCCCGGAGAATGCCTCGATTCTTCTTTCAAATTTTTGTATAGCTCCTCCACAACAATTCTGGCTCTACTTGAGAGACTATTTCTAATCTACTCATACCTCTTACTCTAAATTATTTAACCGTTTTACCGGTGGATTAATATATGTAAATGAATTACATATATAGATTTTAAGTGTATATTTCATGAAATAATAAGAGCACATATCTTTATATTTATTTGATGCGAACTTTATACATGCATTATATACTTTTTATAAATTTTGTAATACTTTTCTGAAAAAGTATTTTATTCAACTTTAAATATGTTTGTTGTTTAACTAGCGTTACATGCTAATAATCTCACAAAAAGACACTTCCTTGAGTGTCTAACTCATAAGTGTCTTTTATTACATCTTTTATTTTTGATATTTTGAATCCTGTCTCATTAGATACAGTGTCTCTTTGTATCAGTTTTCCTCAGTTTCAAAATAATGTGATTAAGCTATCACTTAGGCTCTTCATCTACTGTAAATGATTCCAGGCGTTATCTATAATCTCCTTTTTATGCCTTTTTCCAGCAGCATCTATTTCAATTTCATGTACTTATCTTTATATGTATTGATGTATCGCTCGGCATATCTGTCATCATCTATGTAGCGATGCCTTTTCTATAGCCTCTTTGACGGCCTCTTCGGAGGATAAAGCGAGCTTCAGCTTTTTACTATCATTTTCCGACTTGAAGGTTTCTCAAGTATATGCATCAGTCTTGCGAAAGCTCTCTCTAAAACAGGATAGATAGTAGTATAATATTTCTCTTCATCTATCTCTTTTCCAACAGCGATATCCAGTCTTCTGATCTCTCACACTTTGCACAATCAGGCTTTCTCCATCTTGAAATATAACTTTGCTTTTTAGGTATTCAGAGGATAATTTCACTTACAATCAATCTTCTTCCTCAAGCTCTATTCCTGTTGCTTCATCCGCATCATCATCTATGAGTGAACCGTCAAACTCTTCTTCTCATCATACAGTGTCATACTCATGTAGTTTGCGCTATTTTCGTCTTCCTGTACAAATGTTTTCTCTGATCTGTTCCTCTATTCTCTGACAAATTTCAGGATTTTCCATAAGGAAGGTCTTGGCATTTTCTCTTCCCTGACCTATTTTATTTCCTTCTATAGGAGTACCACGCACCGCCTTTTCTAGCATCACTTGCAACCTGCAGTCAAGTATCTCTCAGACTTTTGATATACCAGAGTCCGTACATTATGTCAAACTCCGCCTCTTTACCTGACAGAGTGCCACTTTGTTTTTAACGACCTTTATTCTGGTCTTGGTTCCTATGATATCACCGCCCTGCTTTATCTGCTCCTTTCTTATCAAGTCTTACAGATGCATAAATTTTAAAGCTCTACCTCGGTGAGTGGTCTCAGAGCTTCAAACATTACACCTATCTTATCTCTTAACTGGTTGATAAATATAACTATACAATTGCTCTTGCTTACTATGCCTGTAAGCTTTCTGGGTCCCTGACTCCCTTAAGTCTTGCCTGCAAGCCCGTGAGAATCTCCCATATCTCCTTCTATCTCGCCCTTTGGTACAAGTGCCGCTACAGAGTCGACTATTGCATAATATCAGTAGCACTGATCTTACCATTGTCTCAGTAATTTCAGAGGCCTGCTCCCATTATCGAGGCTGTGATACATAAAACTCGTTTATATTTTACACCTATCTTCTCAGCTATAAAGCAGGATCAAGTGCATGACTCCGCATCTATAAATGCCACTCTGCGCCAAAGCTTCTGACTGCTGCAACCATATGAAGTGCTACTGTTGTCTTACCTGATGACTCGGTCCGTATACCTCTATAATTCTTCCCTTCGGAATGCCGCCTACACCCTAATGCTATATCAAGTCCCAGTGAACCTGTTGGAATGGTCTCTACAAACATATTTGTATTTCCGTCTCCAAGTTTCATTACAGAACCCTTACCGTGTGCTTTCTCTATCTCTGTGTCAAAGCGAGACTCAAGCGCCGCCCTGTTTCTCACTTTTTCATTACTCTTTTTAACCTGTTGTGCTGCTTTGGAACTTTTCCTTCTTCTCTTAACCTCCATCGAGATGTATGTTCTTGTTTTTGTGTATATGCTTCTCTTTTATTTGTCAACAATGATATAAAAGGTTTAAAAATTAAGACATAAACTAAGAATATAAAAATGCTTATTGATGAAAAATAGAATATCTGCCATGTAATATGATTTGTAACATAAAAGGCGGGATTGCACTAATTTACATCCTGCTTTAATATATTATTTATCCTTACTGTTTTGCAGTAATTTCACCTTCACCCTACGCCTTCTGTAGACTCCTTCATAAATAAAACTTTAGGTGTCAAAACTATCAATATAAGATCCATCCATATACCTTAATTTCTTGTGTAGTGTAGATCAAGCTTTTAATTTATCATAAGGTGTTGTATTATGCCCCACCGTGAACCTGTGCATATCCTGTGAGGTCCCGCCTTCATTTTAAGTCTCGTAAACTCGGAGGCTCTTTCATATACTCTGCGGCAATCTCCGGCCTCTCAGGTCTTGGACCTACAGGACTCATCTCTCCCACTATTATATTAAAAAGCTGTGGAAGTTCGTCAAATCTGGTGGCTCTTAAAATCTTTCCGACTGCAGTGATTCTGTCAGCATCATGCTTCTCCTGCAGTCTTGCTATACCGTCTTTTTCCGCATCCTCTCTCATCGTCCTGAACGCCTCTCGAAAGAGCTTTCCATCCAGGTAAGTCAGTGCGACATAAAAATCGGACCTCTGTCTGCTGAGATGTATTGCCGCACCGAAAATAACAAATAGAGGCGTTGTAGTTATTATACACCTGTACACAGCTACAACATCTATAATTCTCTTCAGACATCTACAGTCGGCCTCAAGTCCTTCATTTCTTGAGAGAAGTATGATGTCGAAGATTCAAATTTGTGGAGGGTTCTGAGGTCAAGATATCACTTATCTTAGGTATCATATATACTCCTGATGACCTGCATCCTTGCTTATTTCTTTAAGCAGGTTTCTATCATGTGAAGGTATGTCTCCACTGCAACCATACCTTCAAACTCCTCCCGCTCTTTCATTATTTCATCAATGCCTACTTTTGGTACTTATTACTCCACTTCTATGTACTTACTTGTCATCTCTGGCACCTATCCATTATGGAGGCTACCGGTCTGTTTCCATATGACTACAAGAAGTCTTCTTGGCGGAAAGAGCACACTGTATATCCATTGAAATCACCCAGGCACATACCAATGCAGCATCTATAAGAGTTAATATTATAGAAGGTGTCGGTGTATGAAATCTCTATCCACCAATGCAAGTATAATATATCCTATTACATTGGCTATCAAAGCGATAAAACATGAGAATAGATTATATTACCTCTTTTTAAATAACCTATTTTTAAAACCGCCGTATGTCTGCAGAAGAAAAACAGCAACATTCCGTACATTGCGGCCCAACAGCCAGATTCCTCTTCTCCAGAATCTGCTATATTTATAATAGTATTCAGATGAAAATACCATAGCGCCCAATAAAGCCCTATTTCTATTAGCAATATGATAGCCCGCGAACCGAATTTTACAATTCGATTTTATACTGTTCCTTTGTATTCATATCCTCAATACCTCTCCCTCGATCTATTGTAGCATACTTTTAATATATGTGTTTATAATTTTATATTAAGAGATAAAATCTTTTATACAGACCTTAACAGACTTTCAAGTTCATCATATTTTCAACATGATTCCCCTATCCCTAAGTGCTGATGAGCCCTTCATACCATGAGTGTACCATGCAACATGCTTTCTCATCTTTCTTATGGCCATAATTTCATCATCATATTGCATTTTAGCAGTCTGCAATGTTTAAGTATCATATCTATAACTTCATCTTTCTGTAGGCTTTTCTATCTTTCCCCCGTTCAAATATCCTCCCGATCTCTTTTGAATATCCATAGTTTCCTCTTGCCGTCTAGCAGTCATTATTCCGTCACGACCCGTACTCTCATACATTTTCTTTTGCACTTTTTCCGTCTACCCTCGTTTTCCAATTACAGAATATCAAGCTCTGACTTTACGGCCTTTATAATGCTCCAAATCAGCCTTACCGAATAATACTGTTCTCTGGTTTCTGGCATGTACGGCAACACGCACCCCTGCCGCTTCGGCTATTTTGCTAATCTCAACCGCATTGATATTGTCGTCATTGAAACCTTTTCTTATCTTTAATGTGACAGGCTTTTTACCTCTTTTAAGCTTTGTAAGTATCTCACTCTACAAGTTTCGGATTTTTCATAAGCGCCGAGCCTTCACCGTTATTTACTATCTTGAGCTGGGACAACCCATATTGAAGTCAATATCTCAAAGTCTCTTTCCTCTATACTTGCGGCCATCTATTGCAATTATCAGGGATCCGATCCGAAAAGCTGCAACGACAGGATGTTCCCCTTTATCTATTTTTCCTCGGCGGTTCCGTGTTTTTGTATAGATAGCCTTTACTCACCATCTCTGTAACGAGTGAGTTCCATTTCTTTGCATAAATGACGAAATGGCACGTACCACCTGCCATTGGTCCCTGAAGCACAAACCGCCTTCTATATTTATATTTCGATTTTAAAATCTTTTAGCATTATTCATCATTCTTTCTAAAAATAAACAGCTTTGAAAAGAAATATAATTAAGTATACTACGACCACACTTGAAACTATTTTTGCAATTATCAGTTTCTCTTTAATAGTCACTCCAACAAACATAATCGCCCGTGTCACCTGTAAACAATCTTGCCGTAACAAAAGCAAATAATTCCTGTGCAGTTTTGAAAGTCAAAACTTTTTACTTTTAAATACCCATATTTTATTTGGTTATAAAAGGCAAAAAGAACGGATAATATCCATGCAATTGTATTGGATACCAAATTCGGAAATTGAAGTTTTGTATAGCAAATATGGTATGCCACAAAATTTACGAGGTGGTAAACATACGAAAAATAAGATGACATTACACTCTCATATTTTCTTATATAATATGATATTCTTTCAAAGCATATTATTCACTCTCTCTAATATCACCACTTTATAAAAACAATTCCAAGCTGCGACAAAAGCTCTTCTCTTTGGTATAAGCTTATCATCAAACCGCTCTCATCTCATCAAAATAAAATCCGCATCATCAACTCTTTTTCAGCTCAAAGTTCCAACTTATCAAACTCCATGGTAAAGTATGCCTCCCGCCTCTTCGGCAAAAAGACACACACATTATTTTCAAGTTCATTTTCTCTCATCCGGCAAAAGCGAACTTTTCATTGAAATAATGCTTCTGAACATATGAGCTGGCACCACTATAGCACCATATTTTCCTGTTTGTCCAATCGTAATTATATCCGTCTATCATTTCAGGCATATTATCTTTACCAAAAAGCTTGCTTATTCTGAATTGATCTTCGGTATATCCTTAGTCATTGCCAATGCTTCCTGAATATCAAAGTCAACATACTCACCGTTTTGTATGCAACAAGTCTGTTTGACTTACCCGTGCCAATAAACAGCTCTACAGCCTTTGCGCCCATAATTGACGCATAAACTCTGTCCTTACATGCTCAGGCACACCACCTCTTTGCATGTGAAAACCGAGGTGTCGCTCTTGTCTCAGTTCGCGGCGGCGACTTCTATTCTACTTTGCCATGGAGTTGAATGTCCGATTCCCTCGGCATTGATTATGATGTGATGCTTTCACGTTTTCTGTTTTCCAATGATTCTGTCTATCCAACACCTGCTCGTTTCCGATCATATCTCTCGGGTAAAAGCACATCCTCGGCACCGTTTGCAAATCCACCAAAGTGCCAATATATCCTGCATTTCTGCCATTACCCTCGATTATTGAACATCTCTCATGCTGATGTGGAAGTATCTCTTACCTTATCAATAGCTTCCATTGCAGTATTTGCCGCGGTATCACGTCCTATTGTATGGTCTGTACATGCTATATCAGGAGTCCTATAGTTCCCAGTATTCCTATAGTAGCCAATTCCGTGCGAAGCTTTCCGGCACCTTGGAACGATCCGTCACCGCCCTATAACGACAACTCCGTCTATGCCATGTTTCTACAGATTTCAGCACCCTTTTTGTCCCTCCGCTGTAGTAAACTCCTGACGTCTTGCAGTACATAAGAGGTATTGTACCACCGCCTCTGTGAATGATTTCAGACGCGCTTCGGTGCATCCATATCCACTATCTCTTCCTGTAAAAGTCCTGCATAACCTCTCAAGATTCCCTTTACGGCATTGCTGGAACGCATGTTGCTGTTCCGGCTACCGCTCTGATGGCCCTTATTTCGTTCCCGGTGCATCACGCCACTTGTCAAAACACCCTGCGTTTTATTGCCATACTCTCCTCCTATTTTACGGATCTACTCTCTCTCTTTGTATAGTTTATAGTAGTATCTCGTAAGAATAACCGCGCCATAAATATCTACATCATTTATATTAATATCAATAGTCTTGTCATGGGATTAACAAAGTTCTATTAATTATAAAAATGCAAAGAGCATTATCAATCTAAAACAGATTTCTTAATAATGCTCTTTTATGTACGTCTTGGCTTCAGATGCCATTCACAAGCGTTACAAAAAGCAGTTAGCTCTGCGGCGGCTATCTCACGGCACATGAAAGGTCTTCCTTAGTGCTGCTACATTCCTGTCCTGACACGGTTTCGAAAGTTTCCATTGCGTGGGGACGCTTCAACACCGCTTACTCCAGACTGCCAAGCAAATGAACACCTAGGCAAGACATCACCCTACTAAAAGCGGATTGTAGGTACAGGACACCTACGCTATCTTCCCGGCTGTGCATTGACAAGTATACTTGCGATGATCTATATTTGTCAAATGATTTTTGATGTGCCTAAAACAATTAGAAGTAGGAAATTTAAATAAAAATCTTTCTACAAGCCCATCTCTTTGACAGCCATAGTTATAAAGTAAGAGTACTAACAATAGTTTAAGCCTTCTCTAAAGACTAGATGTCCTGTTGCGACTCTCATTCCAGATTTGCGATCAAATAACAGTATATCATCTACCATTGTAGTGCACTTGTTCTCACCTATCTTATATGCTGTGATTTCCAAATATTGCGCGGTCAAAGAGGTGATCTCCAGATCTGAATTTCCAGTGCGCTTTCTCCCATACCTGTAGGCATCGCGCACCGTATATGGTTGGCAGAGTCAACTTCTCTGATGTTATACCTATAGCCTCAGGTCTTGTGCAAGTACAAAGTCCTCAGCTAGCACAACAGGCTCACTTTGCTTATACTGCTGTCACTCTTCCATAACCTTGGCTGCAACGATGCCAGCTCATCCTTGTTTGCCTTCTCCACGCATAGGTGCTTACCCTTCATAAGCTCCCTTGCAGGAAGTTCCTTAGCTTCTTTGCGGCATCACTGTCTCTTTTCTCAAACCACTCCAGGAAAGTTTACATTCTCATGTTTAGCAACAAAGCTGACCTACACCAAAGTATAGCCTAGAAAGCGACTTTCGCATCTTCTGCAGTTTCCTCTACCCTCTACAGACTAATAGACCAGTTTCCAACGAAATCGGCACCTTAAACAGATTTTCAGGTCTTTCACCAAACCTCAAGCGGAGAGTGCATGCTGCTGCAATACACCATTTTCCACTAAACATATCTGGGTCGTCAAAGTCATTGCCTCCCATCTGATCATAGACCTGACATAAACAAATGTGCTTCCTGTCTCACGCATGAAGTGCTGAAAGTTCATGCCTTGCATCCTCAAGTCTAAAGCTTTGCATCAAGGTTTGGCTAGCAGCTCATCCATAGATAAAACCCTGTGGTCTTGGTGCAGAGTGTTCTGGCAATGGCAGCTCTTTGCTGCTGACCACCTGAGGAAGTTCGGCCGGACCTCTGTCCGCACTGACATACCGATTTTACAATTCTTGCAACCTGGCCGGGTGCCGGAATCCATTTCCTCATCAGTGAGCTTACTGCGAACCTCTCTTACAACATTGCCTGACTTTACGACCTCAATCTTTTATTTATCTCTTCACCCTTTTGCCTTGCGAGGCATCTAAAAGGTGCAGATAGCTTCTGTTCATATTCTGCTTTGACTTGTTTGCAGCCTCTTCAGGGTTATCGCTTTCATAGATAAGCTCAAAGTCAGTTTAGCACAGAATATTGAAAGTTCAAAAGGCGTCTATAAAGCTTTACATAGGCTCTATTGTATCAAGTTTGCCGACGCCTGTCACTGGCAATCGTGCTTCCAGCATTTGTTCTCTGCGTTTTGTAGTATCTTATAATGTCTGTATGTCTTTTTGCTTTACATCTGTACCGGAAGTTCTTCTTTGATATTCTTTCCGACCGACGTTATATTCTGATAAACAGTCATATTGGGCAGAGCGTAGTTTTCAAACAAAGAATCCTGCTGCTTCTTACCTTGTTTGCCGCGGTACATTCATGCTGCCCTTCTCGCTGTCAAATACTACAGCTATCTCTAGTGATTTCTTTCCCTCGTGAAGTGTTTTCCAAACCACTGCAATCCTTCACAGAAGAATGGTTGTCTTTCCACAACCTGAAGGTCCAAAGTGATGTAATAATGGTGTCAGGTATCACAAGACTCAAATTGTCCACACCAAAATAGTTTTCCATCTTTTTGGTAATATTAGTTAATGTAATTGTCAGCATATCAACCTCCTATTCCCAGTGGCGGGCTTGAGCCACCTGTAAGTTTATCTGCCAATGCGCCAAGAAAGTATAGTTACAATCAGAAATCAAGTTTATAGCACTTGAAAAATGCGTGCAGTCCCATTTCATCAAAGTGATCAAGCGTAGTTGACAATATAAAGCCCTGTGTACAAAGTAAGAGGAATAGTGACAGCACTCTGCCAGAGGCAGAACCATGAAAGGTAGACTGAATCCACTTGTAATAGAAGATTTCTGAATCGGTATGATTATTCTCACCATTCTCTTACACGACCATCCTGTATTTTTGAATTATAGCAGCTTCCTCAAAGCTCATTACTGATTTAGGCATTGAGTTTAGAAGCCCTGCTCACGTAAACGGAATGTATTTTTATACACCTGCTATAATCAGCAGATAATATGTATTGAACAAATTGATATGTTCATTTTGAAAACAATATAAAAACGCAGCACACTGCTATAGATGGCATCAAATACGGAAGGAATGCCATATTATTGTATGAGTGCCCATTTTTGATCTTCTATTCTTTGCTACAGCGCCAGCTATCCAAAGTACCGATAGTTCCTGCAATGCTGCACATGCAAATGCTAAAAGTAGTGTACCCAGAATGCCTTCCAGATAGTAGGATTATGAAGTATACCAAACTGACCATGAAAGTCCATTTTCTGTAACATTTTCCTTGTCAGCCACCACTTTGTGGTCAGATTACTAAAGTCATGCGTATAGAAACTGTAATCTCCAGGGTTTTGGAAGGAAAGTCTCAAGTGCAAAAAGCATAATAGGCCATATACTTGAAAGTCAATACTCCAAATACAGCTCCTACCATATTTCCCTATCTTTCCTATGTTTATCTTAGACAGCTGACCGGATTTTCCTGTAACTGTTGTATAGTTCTTTTCTACTTCTTAGCGATAGACTGATTTATTCAAGTATCATTATAGCAAATACCATCATAATGATTTGCCAGTATACTTGCCTCACCTGTGTATTTTACTATTCAAAGAGATATATTTGGTTGAAAGTGTTGTAAGTCCCAGGTAATGAGTACCGGATATGAACCCATAGCTGAACCGAATACCAACAAAATAGTATTAAAGTACTGCAGGTGTGATCATAGACAATGTAATCATTGTCATAATCTTCCATCGGGTGTATCAAGTATCCATGGCAGCCTCTTCAAGATTGGCATCCGTGTTTTTGAAAATTCACCAATCATAATATAAACCAAACGGTGCATGAGTGAGTCCAGTACTACCCTGCTTGGAAATAATCCCTGACATACCACTGCCAAATGTTATTCCTGTGGTGAAGCAATCAATCCGTCCGATGTACGGACAGCATTTTGGAGTTGAACATATTTTGCGCATGACTAGCTGTCCACATGTCGGCATAATATGGAAAAATGAAAATTGAACTCAAATTATTTCTTGAATTTCATATTAGTTCTGGTAATCCAAACATAGACCACCATAAAATTGAAATAATACATGTCAGAACCGCCAGAAGCATTGTATTCAAAAGTGGTTTCAGAGATTTGACTTGTTCAAACTTACTTTCTAAATAAGTCTGTATAATTTTAATACTATAACCTGATGCCTTACCGTAAGATGTTGATCAATAGTTCGGATGTGTCTGAAGTATCTTTTATTATAGCTATAACAGGTGCCACAGTACTGAATGTAAGCATTATTCCAAATATAAGTAAAAATGACATTCTGTGGCTTGCTACTGTTCATTCTATTTTTAGTATTCTACTAATCTTCTCCTTAAAGGTGCTGCCAAAAGCAGCACCGGTCCTAATAATTCTTATCAGAAGCCTTACTCAACATCTCTATCCAGCTACCTACAGTGAATGAAACATCTGCACAGTACTGTGGATCTTCAAGTACAAGACCACCGTCAGTTGTCCACCACTCATAGCCTCTATCATTCTTAGCAGGGAACTGATCCTCACCTGCCTCATTATATCCGCCCTTTTGATGATGATGCTTAGCCTCTGCCTCTTCCATGCCTTAGGGTTTGAAGAATATCCACCCATATCTTTACCCCATGCACTAAATCCATCTTCTGTACATGTGATATATGCTATAAATGCACATGCTGTCCAAGGAAGTGGGCTATTCTTTGTAAGGAAGAGATAATGGTTATATCCAAAACCGCCCATACCAGTATAATCGTCCTGATATGCTGCTACAGATTACATTATTTACTGAAATATTTGAAGATTCCTCTATGGAACGAAGCTTTGAATATACCAAAAGTCCTGACTGATTCTTTGCTGATGCATCTACAAGTGTATTACATATCGGGCCATCATCTGTCTCTTCTGTGTAGTTTTCAACCCAAAGCTGATCCAAGCAGAGCATACTTACCGTTCTCAGACAATCCAAGGTCTGTTGCATCTGTTTCCATTTCTTTTATAACAGGATCAAAATATGCTTTCTTAGTAGCATCAAGCTTGTCATAAGCTTCTTTTAACTTATCTGAATATGTATCCTTTTGTAAGCATGTAAAGGAAGTTCTTACCTACAAGCTCTGAATCTACATCCATAAATAGAGGATGTGAACCTTCATATACGAAATCCCAGCAGTTTGTAAACTTTGCATCTCGAGTATATTGAACATAAATACTTTGTTCAATGTCTGAAGTGGAAGAAATCCTTTATAGCTGTCCTGCAGTAACTTTATTTGCATCTGCTCAATCTTTTTGGTATAAAGGTCTTTCTATATGCCTGTATCTACCATCTTAGTCTGAATCTGATTGCCGTCCTGTATCAAAGTCATTGCAAATGTACCTGTAGGCTTTAATGAATCTGCACTAAGCTGCTCAAAAATCTTATTGTTCTTAGGTTGCTGCCACTCAAAATTCATATTATAACTTGGATCAATTGTCTGCAAATATGAAAATAAATAATGGTATTGGCAGTCTTTCCACGGCTTGAGGTTTCCTACATATAGAATGTCTGTCCGTTAGACTCTTCTATTGCTTTCTTTGCAAGCTCCTCTAAGTCATACCCTGAGCTTCTGCAATAATTGCATCTACTCCTGTGGATTCTCTGCGAGTGCCTTTGACTCTCCTGCTTCCTGTGACTGTCCTGCCCACTGTGTACTTTCACCTGTTGCCCAGTTTGAACCGCCACATGCACCCAATGTTGCAGATCAACATTGCTGATACAATTACCAATGCTAAAACCTCTCATTCATCCTCTATAATGGTTCTACCATCTCAGTTCATATTCTGAAACGACTTTTCTTAAGATATGATTTTCTGACAATATATCAATTACACTTCTACATCAACATTTGATTAAATATTCACTGATATGATTACTTAATTATAATAATATTATACAATTTTGTCAAGTTTATATATAGTATTAATAAGCGTACTAAAACAATTCCTCTTTCTGTCTTTCAAGCAAACTTATAGTAAATTCATCCTGTCCTCGTTGAGATCTTCTCCTTATCCTGTACTCCCAGTTCAATACCTTATCATATTTTACAGACAAATTCTTTCCGAAAGACTTTAAGAAAGCATCCAGGTTATCCATTTTTATATCCTTATTTTCTCTCATTGTCCACTTTATCTGCAATTTGTTCACAATAATATCTGTTATAAACATACTGCTTGCCAGAGCCTTTATTCTTGCAACATACAAAAGATTGGCCACAGACTTCGGCATCTCACCGAATCTGTCTATAAGCTCATCCTGCATATCAAGGAAATCCTCCTCGGTTTTTACAATGCTATCTTTTTATATATCTCAAGCTTCGTCTCTTCATTTGAAATATAGCTGCTTGGAATATAGGCACTGCTGTCTATCTCACACTTGCCTCTACGTCCTCTTCCACAGGCTTTCCTGTCTTTAAAGCTCTGACTGCAGTATTTAAAAGTTTCACATACAGGTCATATCCTACCTCTTCCATATGGCCATGCTGTGTCACACCAAGAACATTTCCCGCTCCTCTTATCTCAAGATCTCTCATCGCAATCTTTATTCCGGAACCGAGTTCCGTAAACTCTCTTATTGCCTTAAGTCTCTTTGAAGCTTCCTCGGACAAAAGTTTATTTCTTGTGTACATAAGGAAGGCATAGAGACACTTCTTTTTGCTCTTCCGACTCTACCTCTAAGCTGATAAAGCTGTGAGAGTCCAAGTCTGTCCGCATCATGAACGATTATGGTATTGGCATTCGGAACATCAAGACCTGTCTCCACTATGGTTGTGGTCAGCAATACATCGACATCACCATTGATAAAATCAACCATTCTTTCTTCAATGTCTCTCATCCATTCTTCCATGCACATATTCACATTAATATCCAGGAGAGGTGCTCTGACATGTGCGGCAACTTCTTCTATATTGTTGACTCTGTTATATAGATAGTATACCTGACCGCCTCTGGCAACCTCTCTTCTGATAGCCTCTTTAACCGTCTCATCATGATACTCCATTACATAAGTCTGTATCGGCTTTCTGTCAACAGGCGGCTCTTCCAATACCGACAGATCTCTGATACCTGAAAGTGACATATGAAGAGTTCTGGGTATCGGTGTTGCGGTAAGTGTAAGCACATTTACATTCTCACAAAGCTGCTTTTAATTTCTCCTTATGCCTTACACCGAATCTGTTCCTCATCCACTATACATAGTCCGAGTTTTTTTCGGTGTTACATCCTTTGATAAAAGTCTGTGAGTTCCTATCACTATATCCACAAGACCTTTTTCCAGATCACTGACAATCTGATTCTGCTCTTTCTTTGTATTAAATCTTGAAAGCAAACCTATTTTTACAGGAAAATCTTTCATTCTCTGAACAAATGTATTGTAATGCTGTCTTGCAAGAATAGTTGTCGGAACAAGGTAAAGTACCTGATATCCTTCCTGTATTACCTTAAATGCAATTCTTAAGGCAATCTCAGTCTTACCATATCCACATCTCCTACATATCAGACGATCCATTATCTTTCCGGGTCTCCAAATCTCTCTTGGCATCCTCTATGGCTTTTATCTGATCATATGTCTCCTCATACTCAAACATTTCTTCAAACTCTCTTTGCCAAAGAGTATCCTCGTCCATAGAATACACCCTGTCCTTTAAGTCTGGCGGCATAAAGTTCCACAAGCTCTTTAGCCATCTCTTCGACTTCAGTCTTTACTCTTGATTTGGTCTTGCTCCACTCCACTCCGCCAAGCTTATTGAGTTTAGGCTTTATTTCTCCACTGCCGTATTTTTGTATTCTGTTCAGCTTTGAAACAGGTCACAAAGCAGTTGTCACCACGCCCTGATATTCGATCTTTTACATAGTCCTTAATTACATCGTCTCTTTTCTATCTTTTCTATACCTTTATAGATTCCAAGACCATGATCTTCATGTACTATATAATCACCTATATGCAATTCGCTTAATGAGGTTACTCTGTCACCCTCATATTCTTTTTCTCTTCTCTTTTTCTTCTTAGGAGTTTTAAAAATATCCGTTTCCGAGATCAAAGCAAAGTTGATTGCCGGATATTCAAAGCCGGGAGTGAATATTTCCAACAAATATTGCAATCTGCCCTGGAGCGATACTTTTCATCTTTTTCCCCTTCCGAAAAAGAAAGCATCCAGGGAATAATCATTTCTAAAAGCTGTCGGCAAGTCTCTTTGCTCTGGTCTTTGAGGCACAAACAAGAACAACTCTGGTTTTATCAGACCTGTACTTTTTCAAATCATCCACAAGATTTGTAAAATCTTCATGATATACTCCGCTCATTCTTGAAAACACTGAGTACATTGCTTTGATTTCCAATTCTTTTATTCTGTTATCAAGCCCTGTAAGTGCAATACTCGGTGCTTTATTTAAGCTGTAAAACACCTCATCCGCTCCGAATATATCGGGAATATCCTCTTTTTTGTACTGCCCCGATTCTATTCTTCCCGCTGCACTTTGATTATATTCATCCTCCGTTTTTCTTGCCTTGTCCATTGTTCTTGCAGGCTCATCAATATATATAAAGTATTTTTATAATCAAAATATCTTAAAAATGACTGTTCACCCTCAAGTACCTTTTTCTCTTGCCGGATAGATATTTACATAATCCAGCTCATCAATTGATCTTTGACTCTGCGGATCAGAGCTTTTCATAGCATCTATTTCATCATCCCAAAGTTCTATTCTTACAGGATATTCTTCAGTAAGTGGAAAAAATATCTATTATTCCACCTCTTATAGAAAAACTGTCCGGATTGCTTGTCTCAAAGCTTCTCTCATAGCCTATATCCGTCAGCTTTTGATATCTCTTCTATATCGATAATATCTTCCTTTTTAATCTCCAAAAGTGGTTTCACAAACTTATGATAATCTTCGCTTTATCCATAAGGCATCCACAGTTGTTACTATGACTCCGCTCTTATCTTCTCTTAAATGTTTCCATACTTCCACTCTTTTTGCTGTTATCTGTGAGGATCTTATATCTGCCGTAAAAACAAAAGATCCCTTGCAGGATACAGGTAAACCCTCTGTCAAAAAGCAGCCTATATCTTCATATAGCCTGCTTGCATTGTCCTCATCATATGATATAACAAGTTTCCAAGCCTTTTCTTCTTTCATCAGCTCCGGAAATCAGATGTGCTTTTTCCCGGCTCAGACATATCACTGACCTGTACCGGGAATTTTTCTTTTTATACTTTCTTCTAAAGATTCAAAATCCGCTAATCTTTTTAAGGGATTTTCAAATAAACTCATAATCTTCCTTACTTTGTCTTTTTGGTATTGTATCTGTTCATTGCAGTGTCGTACTGACCGTCCACCATAAGCTTTATCGCTTCTATGGCATCAGATGCCGCCTCATCCAAAAGTTTCTTGTCTGTATCGCCAAATCTGCCCAGTACATGATCCGCCAGATCCATCTTCGCCGGCTTTTCACCTACTCCCACCTTGACTCTCGGAAAATCGGATGTTCCCATATGTGCAATCAATGACTTGATACCATTGTGACCGCCTGCACTTCCCTTTAATCTGATACGCAAATTTCCCGGCTCCAAGTTTATATCATCATAAACCACTATGACATCTGCCGCCTCTATCTTAAAATAATCCATAAAGGCTCTCACAGATTCTCCGCTATTGTTCATATAAGTCTGTGGCTCTAAAATAATTGCCTTTTCATTCCCTATTCTGACCTTTGCAAAGTCCCTATATTTTCTTTTCGGATATATCCTCTCAGAAGCTCATATGCAAGTTTTTCCACAACATAAAACCTGCATTATGTCTGGTATTTACATACTCTCTTCCGGGATTACCCAAAACCAACTATTAACTTCATTTTACTTTTTTTCTATCTTTATCAAATAAACTATTTAATATACCAAGTAATGCCATTGTAAAATTATATAGCTGAGCTATAGAGCATTTCCTCTTATATTTCCGGACACTTATCTCTTTATACTCTACCGGATACATTCTTGTAGACATCACCTGTTTACCGTCATTTACAAATATTTCCACAGAACTTGCATCAATCATAAGTCTTAGATTTTCTATACTCTTGGTTCTTAAAAATCTTTTTCTCTACCATATCCGTTTTGCAATAAATGAAAGCTCCAAATCCCTCTGCCTGCATCAAAAATCAAGCTTTTTAAAAGTATCAAATATTTCTATCTCAAACCTATCACCCAGAAGTTTTGAAGTTCCAAATCAAATGCCTCTCTTATCATCCAAAACTTTATAAGAGTATTTTCTTCGTCATACTCAAACAGCTCTTTTCTTAAGTGTTCAAAGTTCTTTAACCGGGCTTCATATACAATGTATTATTGGCAAAGTCAAGCTCTCTGAATACACTCATACAATGCTGATATCCGTAGTTCTATCAGTAGGATTTGTGTAGCTTTGCATCAGGCATACCATCCAGCCAAGCAGCAGTCTTCTTCCGTCATGTACAAATGTCTGTGGTGCGTAGAAGTCAAATCCGAAATCCGCCTCTTTATATTCTGTTATAAAACCGTTGGTCCTAAAATCCCCTTCTATAATAAAGTATCCGCAGGAGTAAATATTTTGGAATTCATACTTTCCTCCCTCAAGTCCCTGTGGACATGCCATCAAAGATCCATTGTCCGTTTATCTCAAAAGGTCCGGACATTCCCACATATATCCGATTCTTGCCATGGTCTCAAATGTACGGATATGCTTCCAGTTATCGAGATCTTCAGACTCAAAAACCAGCACTTCTCCCTTATCTTCCATAGTTCTGGCACCGATTACCATGTAGTATTTGCCCTCATATTCAAATACCTTCGGATCTCTTACATGGCAGGACAGTCCTTCCGGGTAGTCCTTATTATACATAACTACCTTACCCGAATCCGCATTTATTCCGTCCTTACTTGTTACATGAACGGTATTATTCTCTCTACCCTCGTATATATAGTCAAAGTCTCCATCTTTTTACATTTCGGTATAGAAGATATGCATGATATCATCCTTTATAATAGCCGAGCCTGAGTATGCACCCGTTTTTATATAGTCATACTCAGGTGAAAGGAATATCGGTGCTTCCTCCCAGTTTATAAGATCCTTTGACTTTAGATGTGCCCAGTATTTATTACCACCTGTCGGCTCATATGCATACTGATAAAACACATGATAATATCCTTTAAAAAAGCAAAGCCCGTTAGGACTCGTTCAGCCATCCGCTCTTTTGGTTCTATATGATATTTTTGTCTCCAATTATTCATTTTATTTCCCTATCTATTGATTATCACTTACCTGTCTGTTACTGATTTCAAGAAGCTTGGTTCTCATTTCATTTTCTATATTCCTTAGCTCGGCTTCCGCTTCTTTTCTCTTTTTTCTACCCTCATCCTGTATCTTTATAACTTCATCAAATGTGGATATAAGAGTTTTATTTGTGCTCTTTAATGTCTCTATATCTATTATTCCACGCTCCGATTCTTTGGCTGTTTCTATGGTAGCGGCCTTTAAGCTTTCGGCATTCTTTTTTAAAAGCTCATTGGTCATATCGGACACTGCCTTTTGTGCCTTTGCGGCATCGGTGGAATGCTTTAATCCTATAGCAATTACCATCTGATTTTTCCCAAAGAGGAATAGTGTTTACAATAGTTGACTGTATCTTATCGGACATCATGGAATCATTGTTTTGAATAGGTCTTATCTGAGGTGCCATCTGTAATAATACCGTCTTTGTAAGTTCCAAATCATGTATCTTCTTTTCAAAACGATTTATCATTTGTGAAAAATCTTTAGCCTTTTTGTGTGTCCTCAGGCAGTCCGCTTTCATCAGCTTTTTGATAAGTTCAGGCAACTCTACATTGTTTGCTCTCTCAAGCCTTTTACCTGCCATAATATACATTGACAGTTCCTTGTAGTAGTTCATATTGAGCTCATACATCTTATCAAGCATCAGAAACATCCTTCATCAAGGTTACTTGATGATCCTCTAAAAGCCTTTGAAATATTATTGACATTTACTTCCACCTTGTCATACTTCGCCTTAATATTTGCAAGCTTATTTCCGCTCTTTTTGAAAAATCCGAAAGAATTCCCTTGTCCTCTTCATCAATCTCCAGAGAACGAATCTCACCTACCACTCCGGCAAGCATATCGCCTATCTCACCAAGATCCTTGGTCTTAACTCTCTCAAGAGCATTCTCAGAAAATTCGCAATCTTTTTGGCTACCCACCCATATGTAAGTACAGCCTGTGAATTGCTTATATCTATTTTTGAAGAAAACTCCTCTATAAGCCTTTCTTCTTCAGGTGAGAGTTTTATCTGAGGTGTACTCTCAGGCTTTGCAGACTCCACTACAGCAGTTTCAGGTACCTTCTCCTCAATGTCAAGTCAGAGCTTGGACCTTCCTTTAACATATCATCCAGTGAATCCATATTTATTTCTATTGTTCTTTTAATTCATTATCATTCATAGTCTTACCTCTCATCTTCTTCTAATTCCGCCACCTATTAATCCTTCCTTTTTGCAAGCATAACTTTTAATAATGCTGCATCGGTGTCCGCATCGAAATGCGGTATCTTTAAAAAGACGGTTTTTTGGAATTCACCACAAGCTTCATTTATAGAATCTATTGTCAATTCAATCTCATTTTTAGTATTCAAAATATCACTGTCGGTGATAAAACACTGTCAAAATCGGAATATGTCTTTATAAGCTTTACAGTTGTAGGTAACTAATACTTCATGTTTTCTATAAAAGCTTCTCTGTTTCCTTAGGCTCCTTTTTCCACCCTGTCAAATATTGCAGTAAAGTATGTCTCCAGTTTTGTAAGCTTGGATGACATAGGCTCCTTTTGTTATTCCAAGATGCAACTCTTTAATAGATATATATACTCCTACCCTCAGATATAAGGCTTCCGTCTTTAATATCAACCTTTTCTCAATTATATCATTCTTTCTTTGTTCGGATTTTTCTTTGCTCCTCCAGCGCTAAATAGCCTTTATATACATCATGACTTAACATAAAGCATTTATTTTCTTTATCCAAATGCCCCTGTGTGAAAATCCTTTTTCTATCATTTTTAAATTATTTGCAACGACTTCGGGACTTTCATTTGAAAATTTTCAGCAATATCTTCTATATTCATATAAGTCCCTACTATTCATTATACGATAATATCTGTCCGCCTTTTCAGCAGACTAAGATCACTGATTGCCGGAAATGCAAGAAATGCTCCTATTCCAAAAATGGTATCAGTGCAATCATCGGCACAATCCAGCCTACAAATGACGCAGGAAGTACAGTCAGTGTAAGTACAAAGTATCGGAATACCGAAAAATCTCATCACAGGTACTCCGACAAATATCCTTATAAACAGATCCGATCTGTTGGTCTCTCAAATAAATATTTGCCATATTGCTTTTATTTACTCTTTTACACTCACTGCATTCTTATTATAATTTTTCCTTTGTAAGATTGTTCACTTCCCTCAGGCTGTCAACAACATTGTCTGCAAATTTCTTTTGCATTATTTCCTATATCCGTTTCATCAAAAATATGATCTATATAACCTCTGATACCGTTCCAATCTTTTTCCTGCATACTCAACCTTCACCTCGTCTCTATTTTTATTGGTAAACTTCTGAATATATTAGCTTTTTATTATCCCACATCTTTATCAAGTTATCAATATTAAAGACATTTTACCCACAAGTGACCTTCATCCATACAGGCTTTCTTTTATATAAGATATTTTTGCTTAATTTTTTTGAACCCTCTGCCCTTTTTAAAAGTTTTGAAGAAATAAAATGTTATATTTTAACAAAAATATGCAATGAATATTGTAAATTATATTCATTGATATATTCTAATTTTCAGGATTATACTATCTATGAATAATAAAGCATATATTCATAGTGCTGTTACTATAAAGGAGGAGTATGGGAAGAGCATTCAGTGAAGAGGAAAAGGAAAAAATAAAAGAAGATGTTATGGAAACTGCTCTTGAACTGTTTCATAATAATGGAACAAAAGTCACTTAGTATTTCTAGTTTTGACAAAAAGAGTCAGTATTGCACAGGGAAGCTTTTTATAATTTTTGGAAGGATATGATTCACTTATCATTGACCTGGCGGCATATAGATCCGGACAAAAACTAAAAGCTCTTGAATCGATATTTTCAAGTTCACTTGATGACCCTGTAGGCTTTTTAACTGAGGTCATCTATAAATACTCTCTTGACTTGATGATAAAGATAAAAACACAGCCTCTATATGAGGAAGCCTTTAAAATACTCAAAGTTAGCTGATGAAATAAATCAAATAGAAAGGCTGTATGGAGAGTTTTTAAAAACTTGTAGCTTACTGGAGAGGAAAAATAAAGCTATAAAGTATGCTGATGAGAAGGTCTTGCCAATGCATTTATAGGCAGCTTTTTATTTTGTTCAGAACACCATCTCTTTGATGAGAAATATTTTTGAAGATATACTAAAACTTACATATCAGGAATAGTCAAAAATACATTAAGCTGTGATATTTTTAAAGCTTTATATATTTTACGTATACAGTAAAGGTCATTTATTTAAATGAAAAGGGGAGATATGATACTTGATTTTATTGATATTAAAAAGAAGATATATCACTTGCCGGAGGAAAAGGAGCAAATCTTGGAGAGCTTATCTCTGCCGATATAAATGTTCCAAAGGGCTTTGTAATCTGCTCAGATTCCTATAAAAGCTTTCCCTAAGAGAAAACGGCATAGAAGAAATTATTAGAAACAAGCTAAGAGAAGTATCGGTGATGAAATAAAACTCTTAAAAAGCTGCAGAATACTTTCGTGAGCTGATAAGATCAAAAGGGATTTTTCCGCTGAGACAAAAACTTATAGACGGATAAATATAAGAGTCTTGGAGAAAATATAAGAGTCGCTGTCTGCTCATCTGCCACTGCAGAGGATCTGCCTGATGCCAGCTTTGCCGGGCAGCAGGAAAGCTATTTAAATGTAGTGGGCATTGATGATGTTCTATTGCAGATTCGAAACTGCTATGCCTCTCTTTGGGAAACAGATCGGTAAGTTACAGATTTCATCAGGGTTATGATCAAACTGCCCTCTCCATTGCGGTAGTGGTACAAAAATGGTGGAAAGTGAAAAGGCCGGAGTTTTATTTATCAAAATCCACTAAGCCGAAACACAAATGAAATGCAGATAAATGCAAGCTATGGTTTGGGGAGAAAGTGTTGTAAGCGGCAGAGTAACTCCCGACAGCTATGTTGTAACAAAAACTGGCAAACTTATTGAAACCACTCATAGGCTCTAAGGAAAACAAAGATAGTATATGGAAATAAAAATACTGTAGAAATAGCTGTAGATGAGGAAGCACAAAAAAGAGAGTTTTAGATGATAATGAAATATCCGAGCTTTTTAAACTGTGGACTAAAAATAGAAAAAGCATTATGGTATGCCTATGGATATTGAGTGGGCCATCAAAAGACAGTAATATCTATATTTTACAGGCAAGAGCTATAACTACATTAAGAAAAATACCGATGAAGATGCTCTTATAAAAAATTATATAAAAGGCTAAAGCCGACTAAGAGTATGCGTAAAAACCTGGCATTTCAACTTGAAAATGCCCTTTGCTCTACAGAGTTTTGGATTACGATTTTTATTATGGCAATCAATGACCAAAAAGTCAAAAATATTTGGAGAAGCCGGCATAATCTTTTGACTCGGACCCGCAGATCGACAATGACGGCTACAGACTCTTCCAAAGGGCAAGAAGGGTATAAACAAAAATATTTTCATTTCTTTTAAAATACTGAAACAAATCAAAGACTTTGATTCCTGTGCTACTATATGTAAGGAATTTATGTGCAGATATGAAGAAGAGATTTCAATGCTTAAGGCTAAAGACTTTGAAAATATGAGTCTTCAAGAATGTAGAGAATTTTTAGAGTACAGCTATAAACTTACCAAAGATCTCTTCCTATGACAGATTCAAACATGCCCTCTTTCCGACAATGCTTGTATTTGATAAATACACTAAATTACTTCAAAAGAATAAACCCAAAATATACCGCCTTTGACCTTTATAAAAATCTGGATAATAAAACCTCAACTGTAAATAAAGATATATTCGATATGGCAAGGAGATATCAAAACTAGCAAATTAAAGGAAGACTACTTTCCGGTGAAAGCTATAAAAAGCTTTATATACCGGGTTTGATGATTTTAAAACTATGGTGGATAGATTTTTGCAAAAAAACGGATTTAAATCAGACTACAACTGCTACTGTCTTGAGGGCAAAAACATTTATTGAAGATCCTGACAGACTTATAAATATTTTAAAACCGATACTGCTTTCAGCTTCCGAGCAAAAACAAAAATTTTCAGGAAAGACTTTTGATGAATTTAATGAAGGAATTAGAAGTTGTTCCGGCAGAAAATATAAGTCTATAAAAAGCTGATATACAAAACTTCAGATACTTCCATATAGTTCGTGAAGAAAGCCAGTATTTATGGGAGAGCTTATTTTTACTATGTATAGAAAAATGCGTATAAGGTCAAACCTGCTCCTTCTTGAAAAATAAAGACTATAAAAGCGGTATAGCAAATCTTTTCTTTAATGAACTGATAAAAAGCTATGCATAGAGGGATATCTTGATAAATCCGACCTTAAAAATATCAAAAACAGAAATGAAAAATTTCCGCTCTCTATAAAGGTCTGGGAAGCCTCAAAAGCTTCTTGTATTTGAAGCAGAGGGCGATATTTTAAAGGGTGTGAGCGGAAGCTTTGGCAAGGCTGTAGGAAGAGCCTGTATCATCACAGTCCGAAAGAGTTTTATAAAATGCAAAAAGGTGATATTTTGGTATGTCATCTTACAGATCCCTGAATGGACTCCGCTTTTTGAATCAGCAAGTGCAGTGGTCGCTGATACCGGAGCGGCTCTAAGTCACGCTGCAATAGTTGCAAGAGAATACTGTATTCCGGCAGTACTTGGAGTAGGCTTTGCAACAACAAAAATATAAGGACGGTGATATGCTTCAAGTAGACGGTGATAAAGGAACAGTACGAGGTTTATGATATGGATAAAGAAATGAAAAGAAAGGCAATTTTAAATGACGCTCTTCTTCCACTACTTATAAAAACCTCCATTCCCACTATTATCGGAATGCTGGTAATGGTCATTTACAATCTTACAGATACCTTCTTTGTAGGTATCTTAAACAATAAGTCTATGACTGCAGCAATCGGTATAGTATTTCAGCTTTATGAGTTTTATACAGGCACTGGGATTTTGGTTCGACTATGGAAGCGGCAATATAATGTCATCGAGAGCAAAATGATAAAGAGACTAAAAATATGAGCTTCCATAGGGATATTCTTTGCAATATCATCCGGTTTGATTATCGCCTTTTTATCGCAAATTTTTATTGTTCCGCTCGCAAAAGTTTTTAGGTGGAAATGCTTCAAATGATTTACTTTAATTTACCATAGATTGTTGCAAATAATTATTCTAAGTATACCCTTCGGTCTTTATTCACTTACTGATTTTATAATCAGCTAAGACTATGTGGAAATGTAAAAGAAGGGATGGCGGACTGCTTTTTGGAATGATCACAAATATGATACTGGATCCTGTAATGATGTTTACTTTAAAACTTGGCTTTATCGGAGCCGGCTATGCCACTCTTACAGGGCAGATAGTAGGCTCTTTTTGTGCTGACATATTTCTCTTTCAAAGTCAGGAAATATATCTTTTCATTTAAAGCTTTAATAAAGAGAGAATCTATCATATCCTGGCCGGAGGTGCCAAATTTTTCCAGGCAGTCCATTACAAGTATTGCTCTGATTTTACTGAATATGACTGCTGCAAAATATGGAGATTCCATTCTCGGCTCTGACAGTAAGCTCAAGAATATCAGCAATCGCCTATATGATAAATGATAGGCTGGTCTCAAGGCTTTCAGCCAATCTGTGCAATGAATTACGGAGCAAAAGCAATATAACAGAGTAAAAAGATGCTTTTTAAACTTACAACCACAATCGGCAGTATATTTTTGATTTTTCTGCAATCCCTTTTTATATCTTTTTCATATAGAACTTGTTAAGACGATGACATCATATTGAGGTTATATCTATAAGTGCAGATTTTACGTATGCAATGTATAACTATGCCCTTTTGTAGGCTTCTTTGCAGTAAGCAGTATGCTTTTACAAAACATAGGAAAATACTTATGGCTTCCATACTCCGTTTCTCGTCAGGGAAATATTTTTATACCTCTAGCTTTATATTTTATCCGTCTTATTCTCCCAATATGGAATATACCTGCTGCAACCTATTGCAGATGTACTCTCATTCCTTTTAGCTGTTTTTATGGTAGAAGTATTCAGAAATCTTTTGTTAAAACATAAGACAAAAGAAAAAGACTATATAATTGAATAAAAGTTAATTATGTAGAGAATAATACTCTATACTTTTAGTGTTAATTTAAGGGTGTAAATACCATAAATGCGGATGTGTATGAATATTTTAGTAGTTGAAGATGAAGTACTGCTTTGCTTCATCTCTTAAAAGAAAATTTTTAGAAGAATGTGGGCATATTGTAGAATGTGCCTATGACGGAATGGAAGGGCTGGAATTTGCAAGGTCTTCACATTTTGATCTGCTTTGTACTTGACTTAATGCTACCTAAATTGAACGGTTTTGAGGTGGCAAGAACTCTCAGGAAAGAGAAAAACGGACTTCCCATTTTGATATTAACTGCCAAATCAGATATCCTTGATAGGGTGGAAGGACTGGATTCGGGTGCAGACTATTATCTTACAAAACCTTTTGACAGAAGGGAGCTCTTAGCCTGTGAATGCTCTTCTTCGCAGACAGGGAAAAGGAAGTCAATCAAATAAGCTTTGCACTACTCTTTGGATATAGATTCATCAGAACTTATATCCGCTAATAACTCCATCCGACTCTCCTCCAAGGAGTTTCAAATGATGAGGCTACTTTTAAAGGAGGGCAAAAACAATATTTCAAAAAATCTGTTCCTTGAAAAAATCTGGGGATATGACAGTGATGCAACAGAAAACAATGTGGAGGTATATATAGGATTTTCTAAGAAAGAAGCTTAAAGACATTGTCATCAGATATATCAATAGTTGCCAGCAGAGGCTTGGATATCATTTGGAAATAAGAGGTGATGAATGATTGAGAAATTACACTCACTTGCTTTTTATCTTCCGTAAGTATTTTTTGCTTATTTTTCATGCTTATCTTCCTTTTTCTTTTTAACAGAAAACAGCATTTACAGCGATATGAGATCCACACTTTCTGAAGCTATGAATACTCCAATGTATCAAGACTCCGTATCCGGATCCTATGCTGTTTTTCAAATGATGTTTGACTCTGACGGAAATATCATAGATACAAGTGGAGCTGACTTTTTCTTGATAGCAAAAATAAAACAGGATTTAATATCAGATGCATTAAACAAAATAAGTGGAAATTCAAACAGGGTTTTATTCATCAATAAATGGTGGAAAACTTCAATATATCTGTGAAGTCAAAAGCCCCGCCTGATCGCTTTTGATGATGAAGAACGGCGACCTCATAATAAAACAGATAAATCCGATACAAATATATACTCTGCAGAGAATAAATCTATACCCCATAACCTTACCGATAGTAACAGACCGCCAACTTTGTATCGAATTGCAGTAACCGATTTCAGTACTGAAATAAAAACTTAAACAATCTTTTTAGTTTTGCTTGTACTGCTGTTTCTTTTGTAATCTCTACCGTGATTATACTCTTTTCAAAAATATTTTGTTAAAAAGAGTATACAGCCTGTAAAGTGATGCCATTACTTCCAACGCAATTTATTTCAGATGCATCACATGAGATAAAAACTCCTCTCACAGTTATAATAAATAATGTGGGAAATATTCAAAAAGGCAATATCAAAGAATTCTATTCAATTAGAAAATATGGAATTGCTGAAGAAAAATATCAACGGTATTGATGAGATGAGTGAAAGGATGAAGCACTTTGACACAGGGATTTGCTTGACCTAAGTCGCCTTGAAAACTGGCAGGATAGAAAAGAGCAGATGGAAAAATAGTTTTATCAGATATTGCAAACCAAAGAATGCCTGTATTTTGAGCCATTGTTTTTGAGAATAACAAGGAACTTGATTACAATATAGAGGATAATATTTCTGTTTTGGGAAGATGCAAATAAGATAAAAGATCTTATCTCGATACTTTTTAGAAAATGCTATGAAATACTCGCTTTCACACACCACACTTACTTTTAAACTAAGACAAAAAGAGTATTGTTTTATCTGTGAGAAATGATATAGAAAAAGATCTTTCAAAAGAGGATACTGTCAATATATTTAAGCGTTTCTACAGACTTGACGAATCTCACTCCAGTAGCAGCTATGGACTCGGTCTTCCCATAGCAAAGGAAATAGTGCTTATGCATAAGGGTGAAATAAAGGTAATAAGCAAGAATAAAAAGATATGTTTTTGAGGTTTATTTTCATATGTAATTTTAACTAAGTAATTAGGGAGGATATATCAAATATTATATCCTCCTATATATTTCATAAAAACCGGGTAATTTTTGTCTCTTCTACTTAACATACTTCTCAAAATTTGTTTACACTCATTTTTTGCCCGCTTAGCAGCTTCATCAACACTCAATATACCATCCTTTACAAGTGATACCAGAGTACTTACAATTCCACTTTCTCTGGCTCTATCAAGCTCTACTACATCTACTTCTTTTTCTTAAATCTTCATATAATTCCTTTAATGCTTCTGTCATATCTTCTCCCTTCTCAATATTTAAAGGCGATATTTCATATTTGAGGTAATCTAAGATAACCTTTAGAACCCTTTCTATAGATATTTTTAGAACTTTTCATAACGCTCCTTATAAAGAATATTTTAGATAAAAAGAAAAACCATGTTTGTTATTCTATATTATTATATTTTTATGTTTTATACAACAAAATATTTTTAATAGGTGCAAATTCGAAATCCGTCAAATCTGCACCTTTTTACTATAAACTGCTTTCACAATCCTTATTTGTTTTTCCATTTCCCCTGCCAGGAATACAGCTGCCATAATGCAAAAATATACTTCCTATACCAAATAAACCATTTCAAAGGTTCCGCTTGTACCATAGATTTCAATATACCTTTGTATATTGAACCTGCACTAAGAGTTGCTATACCGCATTTCCAAGGCAAAGTGACATTATCCGAAATTGTTCTTTTTAAAATAAGATTGTTTAAAAAGGCTTGGTATAAAAAGCCCTATAAAGGTATCAAAAATGCATACATCATATAGCTTGAATATACGCCATGTGAGAAGTATTCATATATCTGCCCGAAGATAAATACAAATACCGAAATACCAAGATAAATCCATGATTTCTTCATCAGTTTCCACCTCCAATATATACTATATCACTTACAGATCTTTCCTGATTTGATCGCCTGCGTTTGCTAGTGGGATTGTTTATGATCTCTCCCTTGAAAACCATAGTGGAAGAACCGCCACCATCCAGATTATAGGCATCTGTTATTCCAAGCTCTTTCATAAATGTTGCAAGTTCATAAAGGCTTAATCCTGCACTCTCGCTTGTTCTTCCGTCTGATACCACAAATACATAGTGATTGTTTCCAAGATATCCGATTGCCGTTCTCCGGATTGCTTGCCATCGCCATTCCTACTTCTTCATTTTCACCTACAGATATTTGCCGTCTTCAAGCAAGAACGGTCCGAATGATAACACCTGATATGCTCCACTTTGTAAAAGAGCTTCAGCAGTTGTTTCATTCTCTGATACAAACTCAAACTCTCCGGTATTTGTTACTAACAAGGTCATCTCTGTCTCCTGATGTGTTTCTGTAAAGATTTCCGTTTCTTATAACATATCCTGCCTGTCTTGCACCATAGTAATCTCCATTGATTAGCAAGTATGGAATTATTCTCTTTGGCATATTTGAAGTTGTATCGGTAATATTCTTCCATAAGTATTATTTGCAAGTGCAGTCTTTAAAACTGAAACATCACTTACCGTTACATCAGCCACATAGATATCACTATCATATGCCCTGTACTGTTTTAGTGTAATACTTGTGTTACTGTCGGAATATTCTCCTATAACAGTACCTCCTTCAACAGTCTGCATATTAGCCACTGTAGCACCGCTTATTTCATCAGTACTTTCGGTTTCAGTACTGTCAGATGATACATTTGTCCCTGATGTTATATTATTCTGAAGTGCTTGTTCCATATTGAGTTTTTCTTCTATAGCAGCTTCAACACTTTCCTTTATATTGCTGTTTGTAGTCTCTGCGACTACATTTGAAGCCATTACACTTTGCATCGGATGCGGTATTACAAATGTATCTAAAAGTGCATATGTACTGAATGAAAATAAGGCTACACCATATAATATGCCTAAACCCTTTTATTTAATTTCTTCATATATTTTACCCTGTCTATTTTAAAGAAGCGGCATAATTATTCTCTCTTACAGTCTCTCTCTTTTGCAAACACCAAATGTCTTTGCACAAAGTATGATACTGTAAATAAAAACCACTTCTGTTATTATCTTAGCCAAATATGCATTTATATTTAATGTTTCACCATTCCTCAGAAGAATCAAAGTATTCATTGCAAATATAAATGCCGCAAGTCCCAGATATGAGATATATCTACGCAAGATTCTTCTTCGTCTTTTTATTATTATTAAACACAAACTTTTTATTTACAAAAAGTTGAAGTGTAGTGATATAATGCGGGCAATCGCATTTGAAAGTATTAGCTTCCTGAAAACAAAAAGCATGAGTGTAGTAAAATCTATAATAAAGGATAAAAATAGAACTGCCACAAAACTTGATGATCTGACTGTATATTCTCGCCGAGTCTTTTATAGTATCAAAGTGACTTTCTTCATTGTCATTGATATATATCGTTTCTCAATTATGTATCTCTTCATCCTGATGCCTTTTCTTGCAAAATGAAGTAACATATTCATCTCTCTCATATCTCTCTCCTTTTATAAGTAGCAGACTCCGGAATCAAACTTTATGAAAATGCCCTCATTCGGTTTGAGTATCTTCAATATTTACGCCTGTAGAAATAGAAAATATCTTTTTGGTGATATAATTTCTATTCTTGATCTGAGAGAATCCTTTGACTGTTCTCTGCATCCAAAGTATTAGGCTGTCTTCACTTTCCATTGATTTATCAAGCAGGTATAATGCATCCTTTTAATGAATGCTGTCCGTCTGCATCCAAAGTTATTACGCAAAAATCATCCTCTATCTTTATTTTAAATAGGACAACCCTTCTTTTAGAGCGGCACCTTTCCCTTATTTACATAAAATGAATGACCTTGCTCTACTGTTCTTTTTCAATTTGGGGAAAAGAGGGAAGATATTTCTTTCCCTGAACCATCGTTCACCACTACTACCTCTATTCCTCTTGCTTCAATGGACTGCACAAAATATATCAAATTTTCATTTCATTATATGCCGGTATTAGGGCAAATCTTCTTTTTCATTACTTCTCCTTTTCCGGATGTATCTCCTGTCTTTTGATTACTGTTATTCTTATTCTTTTTCTTCTTAGAATCAGTTTTATTTTTACTGCTCTGATTATTTTCATTCTGTGGCGCTGACCCATTTGGCTGATTTCCACCCTGTGGCAGCTGACCCATCGGTGGCTGGCCTTTGGCCATTTCTCCTCTCTTTCCCTGGAAGTTTCCATTCTATTTCAGGTGGCTGACCCATCAGTGGTTGACAAAGTTCCGTCTTGAGAGTTGCTCTCTTCCACCTGGTGGTGGCTGGCAGTTTCCGTCTTGAGGTTGTCGTCTCTTCGCCCTGCGGTGGCACACAAAGTTTTCCTCTCTGTGAGTTACCGCCCATTCCACCCTGTGGTGGCGTGACAAGTTTCTCCTGTGAGTTGCGCCTCTTCCGCCCTGTGGTGGCTGACCAGTTTCCTCTTTGAGAGTTGTCGCTCATTCCGCCCTGCGGAGGGCTGGGAAGTTTCCTCCTCAGTGAATTTCCTGCAATGTAGAACCCTCACTATTTCCTACACTTACCTTATAGTTCTTTCCTCTTTCAATCTCGCACTGCTGTATAAACTGCATTATATCTCTGTGTCTGATCTGCTGATGCGAAAAGCTCCTTTTCCTGATTCGTCACTGATCTTTATAGTAGCTCCTGTAGTCGCATTGTTATCCAAGTAGTAAATAATAGCTTGACTGAGTTGAATTGTTCGTTACATACTTGGAACATTCCGAATTACCTGTTGCAAGTATGCTTCCACCTGTAATAGTACCTGTTCGTCGTGGTCAATCGGTGCATTTCCACCATTTGAAGGTCCGCTCTGCTACTATATTTCCACCGGAAATATTTGAAATCGCCATTGAGTCTATACCGTCACCGCCGGAATTATCTTTATATCTCCTCCTGAGATATTGATAGCATAGCTGACCTGTGATCCGTCTGTTGAGTCTCCTGCTGCATTTATACCGTCATCACTTGAATTTACCAGTATATTTCCGCCTTCAACATGTACTGTGACCTTCCAAGACCTTCATTCCAGTCGCTATATTTATTTTTCCGTCTTTAACAGTCAAAGCATTGTCTGCATGTAATGCATCATCACCGCATTGATATTCAACTCACCGTTTTCAAATGTAACATCACCCTTGGAATGCAGTGCATCCTCTACTGTAGTGATATCAATGTCCATTCTTTACAACAAGTGTTTTCTTACCGTTAAGTCCATGATGTGAAGTGGTAATACCATAGTTTCGCTTTCTGTATTCAGTTTGATTTTGAAATGTATAGCATCCTCATATCCGCCTTCCACGCAAGCTTACCTGATCCTATTAAGTTTAATATCTTCTTCGCTGTAAACAGCCGCATCATAAACATTGTTTTTCTTGTGGAATTCCTCATCTTGAGTATTTGCAGCTCTCATATCGCTTATCGATTATCACTTCCATCAATAAAGGTTGATATTTATATTTCCACTCTTTCCTACAATCAGTGCATTCAGAGAATGTACGTAAAGTTATCAAGATTTAAAGTTTACATCTCCGTCTGAATTTACTACTATCTGTCCTTCACTCAGATTGCTCTTTCAGTCTATAATTTCCTGCCTTACTTATAGTAATGATCTTCCTTCGCTGCTTGCTCCGTCTCCATTTATTGAAACGGTATTATTATCAACATTTATACTCTGTTTCATCTTGAGGTTTTTCTCACTTTTACTGTTAGTTACATTTGCTCTTACCGTTGCCCATTTGCATCCGTGATGCATTGCAGGCACGAGTCCAAGCATCAGTCCCATTCCATTAAGGAGAATGCAATGTTTCTGTTTATCTTCTTATTATCTGTTATTTTTACTTTTCATAAGCTCCTCATTTCTCTTATACTGAATTTATTTTTAAAGGATTGTTTTCCTTTGATGCATTAAGGATACAAAAGTAAACTGAAATGAAGCTGACAGACTAATTTGTGAAAATATGTGAGAGGGCTGTCTGCAAATGACATCCCCTTTTTACATTGTATTGTATAAATACTGAAAATCATACGATAAAAAGCGCAGTTCCCCCACCCCCATAAATTCTGAATCTATGCGGCAGCTCCGTTTTCATCTGATATTTTAGTATAAATTATGGCCTGCATGTACGAGTAAAACCAGTTTGACTGAATGAATACCTCTTCGGACAATTCTCTTTCGTACAACGGTCGCTTTTCATACTCGAAAGTACCTTCTGCCTGTATCGAACGGTTCATTCGTAATAACGCACCGTGGATACTCTTCATGTTTTCCGATTACTTCCTGATGCATGGAAGTTAGTTCATGATTTCATCCGAACGGTTCGATTCTGTCTGTCTTCTTACATTTATTTGCATATGGACACCGCTGCAGCTCTTCGCATTCATACGGTTCTTCTCGTGTCCGTATTGATTTCCTACATCTGCATAAAAATGGAATGCTATATCGTTAGGACATCTCATAGATCCCTTGCTCATCAATTCTGGAAAGTTAACCGCACGAAATGGATCTTCATGATATTTCAGTCTTTAACGGTCAATGTATTGTCTGCATGCAGAGCATCATCACCTGCATTGATATTTAGTTCACCGTTTTTCAAAGGTAACATCACCCTTGGAATGCAGGGCATCCTCTACAGTTGTAATCTCAGTTTACCGCCCTTTACAACAAGAGTTTTCTCCGTTAAGTCCATGATGTGAGGCTGTAATACTGTAGTGACCACTCTCTTAAAGATTTGATTTACTGTATGGCATCCTCATATCCGCCTTCCACGACAAGTGTTCACTTTCCCTGAAATATTTATATCGGCTTCACTGTATAAAAGCTGCATCATATGCTTTTGTGAATCATTGGAGCTGTTCTCTGTCTGAGTATTCATAGCTCTGGTATCACTTATTTTATTATCACTGCCGTCAGCCAAATTAATATCAAATTCCAGTCTTTCCCACAATAGGAGCATCCTAGAATTTGATATGACAAAATTATCAAGATTCGATTACCTCTCCATATGCATTTACGACTATTTGCCCTTCATACAACTTACCGCTGAGACGATAATTACCTGCCTTATTTATAGTAATAATATTGCCTTCACTGCTTGCACCTTCACCTGTTATAGTAATATTATTATTCTCAACATTTATGGCTGTCTGTGTGCCCTGCACTTTTGAGTTTATCATTGTTCCACATTTGCACTCACAGCTGCCGCACTTGCATTCTGTGATGCATTTGCATGCACCCTGTCCCAAGCATAAGTCCTCTTTTTAACTTCATTTTTGAAAGGATGTTTTGTTTTTCCCTTCCATGCACTAAGGATACCCGAGTAGCTGAAGTAAGCTGAAAATCTCTTATTTGTGAAGATAATGTGAAAGAGAATCTGCTGCATTTGTTATGGATTATCTAAACAGTTAATAGTAAGAAAACAGACTATCTTTATGATAATAGTTGATATATTTAAGAATAAATAATGGAATTACAGATAAGTATTTATTATACTATAGATACAAAGCATAAAATTAAGGAGGTCTAAATGAGGAAAAAGTATTAAGATTTTTAATGATAGGTACAATGTATGTTGTTTGATATTTATTTTTAAGTTCCTGTAGAAAATCAGATGCAGAATGAGACAGGTTTTAAAAACGGTGAGATAGAAGCATACTCAAAATAATGTACAATCAGCAGATTTACTGTTACTATACAACTGTGGTTTGATGATACCCTGCCACAGAATTACTCAGTTGTGAAGTAAAGCCGTAGACAACCGTCGAAAAGCCTGATAAATTTTAGCTTGCGAGCTTGAGGTCAGACAGGCTGTTTATGCAAAATACAGGCAGGATATCATAGATACCGTTTATGTGCAGTGTATGAAGGATATGCAAGTTTGACCTTGATTAAACCATGCCACCGCTCTTATCGGTGAACCGTCACAGTTTTCTATTTCAAGAAAACTAGCCAAACCAAAAACAACTCATCTCCACACTGCCAGATTGGTAAGATTTTTCTATGTTATAATATCGCAGTTTTCAGCTTTTTGCTGGCGGGTGAGTTCTCATCCGCTATGGGATCAAGCCCATAACATCAAAACCTATCCCTTATAATTCCCCCTTAAAATATAATCCATCACTTCATCATCAATGCAGGGGATAATCTCAAAGTACTCATCACTTCCTCATATCTTATCCCAGCCAGATTAAACAGTAAGAATTCAGCCATATCGGTCTCCATAGACCTTCAAATTCTCCATAGTGATTGACTCAGCCTTCTTTAACATTCTACAGTCTATTACAGAGCCTTACCGATAAATTGATCTATAGGGAAATTCATCCAAAGTCTTTTTCCCTCATAAATATGTGCGAGCGGATCCACATGTGCCCCGTATGAGTATACATTTGAAGAAATGTCTCTTTTAAATCCGTCCTTTTATAGGTATGTTGCCGAGCGTAAGCTTAGGTGTATCAGTGCCTGGATATACAGGCATTTTTCATTTATTATATGAGTTAAATCTATTACTTTCATATTTTTATCCCTATTTTATATTTATCTGACAGCTTCTTGAGTTTCCAGCGCAACTCATGTTTTTGGTGAACACCTGCACAGCAGCTTGAATCAACAAAATCCTTGTTTCCGTAAAAATACCTTTAATAAAAGTGCGTTTGAAGCCACACATATATCAGTACAAAGTCCCACCATCTCTATCTCAATATCCTCATCCCTTTGACAGTTCGAGCATCTTATTTGCCAGATTAAGGCTTCCAAATCGGCTTTTTAAAGATATTTCCGAGATATATAAGCTCAGCTATACAAGGATAAAGCTCCCATCCGTATGTATTTTCTATACAATGTTTTACGGGAAGATTCTTTCCTTCCTGACTTTTCTAAATAGTTTTCCTTATGTGTATCCATAGTTTGTAAACACATCTTCTTAGGATATTCCAAAATCTTTTTCCTTACAGCCTCTACAATAGATACCGCTTCATCGGTTCCCAAACTTCCGTCAATAAAATCATTTTGCATATCTATTACAATCAATATCTTTCTCATATAGCCTCCATACTGCACAGATTCTCTGTAAATTGAGTTTGCACAATCAATGCAATTGAGGGCAAAATCCTTTGCCCCCATTATATATGAAAATAAAATAATTTTAAATAAAATTTTATCCTACAAAAGTATACCTTCAAAAGTTCTTCAATATCCACTCCATCCACAGTGTCCATCCATTCATTATCCCCAAAATCAACACTGATCCTGTACAGTCACCATCACTAGTCTAAAAGTATAGTCCTTAAGTGAGAAGTATTTATTATCCATCCCATCCCATTCTTTATCTTCCACATATTTCTTATCGATAATTCTTACATCCATATATTCTTTTTGCATCACTTTTTATAAAAGAATATATGATTCTACCCGGTATTATAGCATCTCCCTTTTATATTTCCGTCGGTATCCACTTCCTTACAGGAAATATCCGACTTTAGTGCGTAAAACGACTCTATCTGTAATCTTATAGCCATCATCCTTTTTCTCATCGGATGTCCGCTCTTACCCTAGTGACCATCTCTTTCACCGGTTACAGTACTCAAAGATCAAAAGTCGTTTCCGTAATAAATGAATCCGGATCTGTAAGAGTTTCCTCCAATATCTTATAGCTTCACCATCCTCTTCATTTTCCTTATATAGTGAATTCCTTGATAAAGCTTAACAACCGGTATTCTTTTTCATTTTTATTAAGTGTATCAAGATCTATTTTATAGTACGTTTATATCACCTTCTTCAGCCGTAAAATGATACATATAATATTTTCCGTCTTTTTACAATATGATTCTGAGACCGAATCCTTCAAATTCCAGCGTATCAACCTCTTACCACTACAGAGCCCACTGTGTATTTTTCACCTGTTTCATCCAGCTCCTCATAAATATTATTTACATAGACCATATCTCTTTCACCGTCATTATCAACATCCAGACGCTAATGTCATATCACTGTGTAAAATCGGGAATACATAATCTTTTTCCTTACTGATGTATTTGGGTTCAAATATATCTTTGGCATCATCAAAATATACCGTAATCATCTGTGTCCCTCTTCATAGTTTCCAAGGGCATATGTATCAAAAATATAATGTAACTCCCTCGGCATTGGCAGTCCATGTCAAACCTATAAAATCACCCTGATTAAAATCGTTTAAGTATGTGGAAGCTTCGTGATTTCAAGCTCCTTATAATCCTTTTCCGACATTTCATCCAGCAGATTTAAAATGCTTCTCTATCTTTTACCATATCTTTAAGCTCTATTTGTTCACCTGTTTTTGTGTCAAAAATTATAGGATGTTCTTGTTTCAATCGGATGTCTGATTCCCTGCTCCTCTATTTCATAGATTCAGTATACTGACTATATCCTCATCCGCCCTCATCTACATAACTCTTTGTTTCAATATATCTTGTAGTGGCGGGTACTCGCTGTCTTTATCATTTTGACTGTACTCTTCAGTTCCTCCTTATCTCCTTAAACCTGATATACCACCATATCATTATATTCATTAGAGGCATTTCTTGGAGCTTCAAATTCTTTTTATCCTCTCAGCTTAAAATGTACGCTGCTCATTGTATATAAATATCTGTAGTTTTCCATATCAAAATTCCGTCATGAACTTCTTCCAAGTATAGTGAGGGCTTTTTAGATACGGTATTTTCCTTTTCTTAGAGCGACTTCCTCTTTCTATCTCAGTGCTTTCTGTCCGCTCTTTGCTTTCCTTTTATTACTTCCCTCCTCTTTCTTACAGGACCTGATCACAAATATCATTAAAATCATCAATACTGTAAGCCAAAAATATTTTTGTTTTTAAATACCATAAAATCTCCTAAAAATTAATCCTTATCCGGCAAATCAAAAATACCTTCAAAAATTCAGTTATATCACACCGTCTATTGTATATGAAATCTCATCTCCCTCGCTATCCAATGTGATTCTGTAACAATTTCCATCATAGTCCGGCAAATTTTTCATCCTTCAGTGTAAAATGGCGCTCAACATCAGACCACTCGAAACTTCCATCATCCTTGTCTACAATCCGCATCCATCATAGCCTTCATTATCACTGTACACAGACAGCAAATATGAGATCCTCAGGTATGAGAGGCAGACTTTTTCTTTTCGTCTTTATCAACTTCCTTACGAGTCAACTTCCATAATGTACGAATTACAGGGCAATAACCTTGCTCTTTCAGTTTTTGCCATCGGTATGCCTCATCTCTACATACCATTCTCTTTGTGTCATAATTGTACCTAGTACATAGCCACTTCATCAGTTACAAATGTATCGGTATCTGTAAATTCATATGCCACCCTATAACTTTCTACATTATTTTCATCTTCTCTGTCATAAACTATCTGCTTGCAAGAGATAAATAGCTGAATTTAACATCATCATTTTCTAAATCGGAGAGGTCAAGAGTTGTGGCTATAAAATCTTGTTTCCCCTTCAAATACATACATAAATACTTACCTGACTTTTACTATATGTACTTCCTCAGAGTCCGTAAAAGCTTTCTCTTTATCTCTACGTACAAATACCTCAACCCTGAAGTGTATATATCAAGGCTTTCTTTATCCTGTTCACTATATATTTTCCACTATACGGATTCTCTCTCTCGTCACTGTCTGTATCAAGATCAGGGTCATATTGTCTGCAAGAATCGGAAAAACATAGTCTTTTTCTTTATTGACATATTCTGATTCAAACAAATCATCATCCTCATCAAAACATATAGTAATAACTTTGTCAGGGTCACGTTAAAAGCTTCCCAGTGTTCCTGTATCAAAATACACCTGCTAACTCCTCCGGACTTACTGTCCAAACCAGGTCTTATAATCATTTTCCTTAAGTTCTTTTGACATACTCTGAAGGATCTTTTATATTGGACTCAGGATAATCGGCTTTTTGCCAAAGGTATCCACAATTTCAAAAAGACTCTCATCATCCTTACGACATCCAAAAGATAAGATTTTTCCTGTTCGGTATCAAAATTATAGGATTCACAGGGAAATACATAGTTTTGCACCAGGTATAATTGTACTCTTCATGGTTTAATATTCTACAATGCTTTTCATCAGATCTCATTATATAGGTATTTACAGTATCTTTGAGTATAGACAATTAAATCCGTCCTTCCTGTTTTCAATTTTCCTGATTACCGAAAAATCCATATCTTCTTTCATTCCGGCGCTCTTTTCTTCCATTTTTCATTAATACTCTTCATTGCCTTTTCTGAGAGAATCAAATCCCTCCTCCTCTTTTGCAGGCTGATTTTGTATGCTTTACTTAAGTTGTATAAATATTCACCCTCCTATACGAATCATAGGCATGCTCATTCATCTGTTTAGAGAATATGCAGCTTTTTGAGTTTTTCTTGTTTCTCTACCTACTCTATAACGGCTTTTAGATGCTTTTGTTCCTGAATTTCCTCTGTCTCTGCTTCCGTCTTTTTCCTCATACAACCCGCAGACATCAAAACAGCAATTATCAATATCAGCCATATAAGATTTCTTTTTATACTTCATATTCCCTCCTTAAAAATCTTTTTATAAAATAGATTTTATACTCTATACTAAATAAAAAGCCCCTATAAACTTTCTTATTTATGAGAATCACATCAAAACATAAATTATTCAATGGATAGTGAATAAATGTTTGTTATTCAGTGATACCATCAGGGCATTTCTACACCAAACTACACTCTCGGAATAAAATTTGCCCTCGACACTTTTACTCAACTGCATTTATAGCTTTTTCTTCATTTTTCCATTAAAGCACGGTATCTGAGCATCATCTTCATGGAACTTACGGATAATTTAGCATAAATATTTTGATTATGATATCTTAATGTCCTCTCTTTTATCTTAGCAATATCAAGGTTTTCCTGCACTGTATCCTTCCCTGTGCAAATCAAATATCTTTCTTTCCGTCTTTGTAAGTTCATCTATACCTTTAATAAATTGTTTAAGCTTTCAGGATCTATCTCCTTTTTCTGTCATATTCAAGCCTTTTAATCCGCTGCTTTAAATCATTGAGTTTTTATTATTGTAAATTTCTTTTCTTTGTCCTCTCTTCTTCAGAATCATATAAAGCCATTTATAATCTTTTTGACTTTTTGACCGTTTTCTGCTCCCTCTGATATACAGCTGCTTAAATCACTTAATAATAATTTTAATAAGAAAATTCCCTGCAATAACAGCAAGCAATATTATAAAAATAAATATAAAAATAATGATATTATAAAAAGCAGCCATATTTTTGCCTGATTATCCCATAAATATACTCAAATCCTGCTATATAAACAAAAGATAAAAAGCAAGCAGTATTGATAATAACCACTATAAAAATATATAAAAAGCTTTTTCGTAAAATCCATATCACATCCTCCTGTCTGCCGATTTTATTAAATTATAAACCTTAAAATACGGTTTTGCCATACAAGGATTTAAAAAGGCTTACAAATGAATAAACCTTTAAATGTATTTTTACTGTAAAATGTACATTTAATAATTCTTGTTCTTAACAAGATATCTTTCATATCTTGATAAATTGTTGATAAATTGTTAGATTTTGATATAATTGACGACAGTGATACTCACAATGGAGGACTAAAAAGTGAGATATATTTTGACAATTCTTATTGTCATACTGGTTATATTGATTGTCGCTTTGGTCTGCCCTACTTTTCTGGAAGAAAGATGGAGAGAACAGGTGGAATCTCAAAGCCACTATGGAAGCTGCAAAGCAAACGGTTTCAATGCTTATTATAGATAAAAAGAAACTGAAAATAAAAGAGTCGGGTTTACCAAGATTGTATATGAACAAACCCTTGGTATCTTAAATGGACCAAAGGTTTCCTATTGTGAAAAGACAAAAGTCGGACCTAAAATCATGACCTTGATGGCGGATGAAAAATATTTTGCCTCTATACCGCTAAAGACAGAGGTAAAGGCTGCAAGTGGCAGCATATATATATCTGATAAAAGAGTGTCAAAGGTGGAAGCTTGTAAAAACAGAACCCTAAGAAAAAAGGGTTCTTTCAAAACTTTTATAAAATATAATAAAAATACTGCCCTGCTAAAATGCCGTGGCAGTATTTTTATATATATATTTTGCAATTATACCTATTTGGACCTCTCTCTTCCTCGTGAGATTTTCTTCCTGCAATAATGCCTCTATCTCAGCATTTACCTCATCCTCATTTAAACAGCTTATATACTGCAGATGCCCATATAGTATTGGGATTTTGTACTGTCTTTATCAAAATTTACATAATAGTTTTGATCTATTGCTATCAGCCTACCTTCAGGTGAAATATGACCGTTTACATTATAATCTTTTGACTGATGGACTAAGTGTCATATTCAGTCTTCCAGTTGAAAAATCAACCACATAGCATTTTCTATCCGTTTCATTATTTCTTATCATCATCAGTATATCTGCATATTCATTATATAGGGTTGACATCATTAAAACTTAATGCAGTTTCTGACATATCTCATCCATTTCCCATGTACTTAAACGTCCTTGTTGCTCCAATAAAATGCAGTGTTATTCTGTATTCCCCTTAATTTTATTTCACCATCAGATTTTTGTATATTTACCTCTCCCGGAATATCTACTATATGTTCATTAGTATCAAGATTGTACAGCAGGCTAACCTGCAAATCTGTTTATCACAAGGTTTCGAGGTTTATCAGTAATTTTATGACTCCGATTCATCCTTTATATTATTATAGCTTTTTATCAGTTCTAGACTTTCCGTATCATATATCCTCAGTCCTTCTACACTGTCAAGCAACATATTTGCTTTGAATCATTGCTGAAAAACAAATGCTGTCGAGTGTTATTTATAACCAACTGCTTATTTACATCATTTTGAACATCATACAATTTTTAATATCAGGCTTTGCAGTTGATAAAGTATCCTTTGTCATACCTATATAGGCATAATATCTGCCGTCATTTGATATTCTGTTATATTTTGGATTTGACATAATGCCATAGGTTGTCGGTTCATCAGGTTGATACTTGTCTTTCCCGTCATCATCGGAAAGAACAAAACCACTTCCGTCAAATAACAGCATATGTGAAAAATTATCGGGTTTGCTATTATTCTTGCATATATAGGCTCTGATAAAACTCTTGATTTTAAATCAATTATCTTTATTGTCTGACTTTCATGTGAGTTTGCATTATCTTACTTCCGTCTTTTAAATATATAGAATTCTTAAGACTCCTCCTCCATAGCTTAAAGTTGTTCTCAACTATTGTTTATCCTTTCCATATAGAATAATTTCCGTTTTTCTCCAAAACCTACCACAGTATTTGTATCATAATTATAGCAAAAATATCTCATATTCAGTTTCGGAAAATATATTTCATCACTACTTCACCGTGTTTCCATCCAGAATATCTACCTGCGTACTTTGCTTTTTACGCATATTTTTTCTCCATTGTAACTTTCAGTTAATACCTTTGTATCATTTGGGCTGATATACATATCCTGTCTAAATATTTCTGTTTTATCTTCAGTGGAGATCTTCATAATCTCACCCTCTGTAAGCAGTAGTATATTCTTGCCGTCGGCTGAATAACTTGCCGCTATATAGGTTTATCAATTCATTCCTGCTCTAAAGCTATGCCTTTTATCCTGGTATAGTATCTATTAAACTGCCATCTTTCATTTTTCTTCTTGCTAAGCTGATCCTCTGTATTATCTTGCCAGAGCTATCAAATCTCCTTCCGTCACGCTATATCGGCATATTTTGAACCTGACGTGATCACAAACCCCCCTGCTTTTTGCCATGTAGTCAGTATTATAGACATAAAAAGCAGGTATCGCTCGTTTACAAGCGTAACGTAAGTACAATTTGGTATTATCCTCGGGAAAACTTGGCTAGCATAGGCACACCTTCTATCTCAAGCTTTTGCCACTTCTTTACCGCTTTCTATATCATAGATAATACAGGGTACTGTCAAAAGAAGAAGATGCCAGATATTTTCCGTCGTCTGAAAAATCAACAAATTTGACCTGTTGGGTATGTCCCTGTAAATCTTTTTAATACCTCACCGTTTTCGTACACTGCTATGGCAGTATCATTATTATTCAAGACCGTAAGCTACATATTTTTCATCCTCACTTATTGCCATAAATGTAAATTTATAGTGGATATATTAGTAAGTGTTGAGGCTCTGCTATGATATAGGTACTATTAAATATTGAAAATTCTTCAGCTTTTAAAGAATCATAATACTTCATCATCCTTTTTATAGAGTTCATAGCCTCTTTTTGCCACCAATACCGCCTTATATAATCTCCCTCTCTCAAAAAGTCTTTGGCGGTTTTCATCAATATTCCGGTATTTGACTGCACAGCCTCCTGCCTTGCAAGCTCCGCCTTTTGATAAGCGATTTGCCATAAACGGTCCGAATATCAAAAATACCGTTTCCCGCCATAGAGGATACGGTCAGAATCAGCTTTCTCTCTCCTTATCCCTTTTGCTTAAGATCTCGAAAACTGCAACCCAGTATTGTTGCCATTATCCTGTATTTTTCAATTTTAATAATTTAAGAGATTTCCTTTGTAAGCTCCTTTAATTTTTGAAATATTATTATTTTGCAGATTTTCATATCCGCTAAAAATCAGACTGAAGTACTTCATCAGGTCTTATATCGGCTGCAAGTACATCCTGTAGACTCTCATTATCCCACGCTTAAGCTCCTTAAGTGCCTGCAGGAAAAGACTCATCAGGCTCACCCTCTATAAGTACCAGGTATTATTCTCTCATCCCCATGCTAAGCTTTTTAAAGGTCTCTATCTCCTTTTGGCACCAGTCTGATAAAGGTGTTCTTTTGGAACATATGACAATAAGATATCTGCTTGTTTCAGTGCCTCTTCTATGGATGCACCCAGATCCCTCACTGCCAGCTCCTCTGTCTGAAATACTCTAAAGGTAGGTACGTCTTCATAGAACTCCTTTGGAGGCTTGAATGTCTCTATCATCTGATGTACCTGTTTTGGCTACTGCTTTGATCGGCTCTACATGTCTATAACTTATAAAGCATCATATTTATACTTTTTCATTATATTCATGAGCCGCTCTTTGCATTTCATCAGACGGTTTTCTATGCCTTTGCTCTTTTTCCATTTCTAGTCCTCCTTTTTGAAGAGTAAATACCGACAATAAATCATATTCAGGATGACAGATTTCAAACTTCTCCCCTTTTATAATATTCCAATCGTCTATAAGGGCATGGATGTGTCTTTAAGTTCTCATCCTTTTCTCTCATACCTGAAAATTCATTGCATAATAGCTGTTGCACCATCTCTTATGTTCAAGCCTTGATAAAAATCAAGTAATGGACTTCTTCTAAATATCTTACAAAATTCCTGCTTGAATTTTTCGGGTTTTCCTTTTCGTTTTTCTGCAAAATCGCTGAACTCTTCAAATTTTTTTATTTAAATAATCTTCATCTCTTCCTCTGATTTTATCAAAAATACTTTTCTTACTATCTTCTTCCTTTATTCTGTCATGTGATGCGGATAATCTTGAGAAATTCTTCTTTTACATAGGAAGTTCATTCCATTTTTGACCTTCTCCCATACCTGCCGCCATCGGAAGATTTATTGTAGCTTTCATTAAACTGTTTTTGCACGATTATCAAGTGACTCTCTTATCATTACATCACATGTCATAATCTGTGAAACATCACCGAGATTCGGATTTTTATCATGAGTAGGAAGTATATAGCTTAAATCCACGTTTGATACATTTCTTATTATCTTTGGTACAGTCTCAAAATACCCTGTTAAGTATCTTAAGATTTTTAAGACTCTAACCATCTTTCATTCATTAAAAATATAATTGATAAATCATCATCTATATTTCTTAAATGTTCATTTAAGGCATTTTTCAAAACCAAGATCCATTATCTCTATATCCAAAAGATTTTTAAGCCCTCATTATTGTATAAAAGCTCTCTCTATACGAGTTGTCGGCATCCGTATCTATAATGCTGACCTTGGTATTTTCATTTAGTGATATAGTCATATCATTTGAAATATGCTTTTAGTAATGTAATTGTAAGCTCATTTATACCTATTATCAGTATATGCATTTTTTTTATATTCTTTTCTATAAGCTCTGCAGACAATTCTCTCCTATATCTGAAAGCTTATCTATATTTGCATGAAATACTTTGCTTACACATTTATCAGATCTAACATTCTGACAGTCAAATCTGTCTGATCAAAAATGTATAGTATCTATTCTTTTCAGTTTCTCTTCATTTTTCTTTCAAAAGCTATCATATCCTCAATATAGGAAGATACAGTCTTAGACTCACATTTTATATAACAGTTTCATATGTCTTTGGGTGATTCTTTTTATAACATTGGTGTAGACAGCATAATTTTCAAATCATTCTCCGAACACATATACTTTGCATTATTGATATTTAAAAGCACTAAAAACTTCTTTTTATTTCATTTCTGTCACTGTTTTTCAAAATCAAGCTGATATGTAGCTATCCCTTTTTCTCATATTTACTCTTTTAAATTATCATCAATAAACTTTTTGAAATAAGAGAAATCTTATATGAGTTTTCTCATTTAGCAAATTATTGATCAATGTCTCACCGATAAAAGCTGTTCTCAAATACCAAAAATATGATTTACCGCTTATTTTTGATTAAAACTATATTCTTTAGATGCTAGCAGAGTGGTTGAAATCTTCATAAATACAAAAGGGTGGATGTAGAGTATTGGTGCAAGCCACTTTGCCAGCTCATAAAAATAGTTGTATTATCCCCGGAGATATCGGCGGTGCAAAATAAAAACAGCTTTATAATACCGTATAATACAGTCGAAATCAGTTGAATAGGGATCATCTATCTTGACTTTTATAGTATTCATAAAGACTTTGAAATCCCAGAATAATTGTTGCAATCAATATGACAAGATATATTTTTACTTATAATAATTTTTATTTTTCTCTCATATTCATCACCCTACTATGCTAAATACTTTTTAATATTATCAATCAGTTTTATATAAGTTTTAGATATTGCCTTCATTATATATTATTTACGACTACAGTTTATAACAACAATTTTAATGATTTATAATATTGACATTTAATTCAACAAATATATAAGGCTGTCAATATTGACCCTATATTACACAAAATATTCAGTATAAAACCTTTTCTTTTTAAACATCATAGTTTTATAAATCAGTCAGATGCTTCCTGACCGTCTTTATCTCTCTTATATGCTCCTGACATTCAAGAACCTTTAAACACTGATTTCATCTGAATAATACCATGTATATTCTCAGCATTTATATCACACTGATCCATTCATCCACCCAGTCATCGCTTTTAAGCTCCTCATTGCCTTCTTATATCTTTCTTTAAGGATATATTCCTCTAAAAGAACCATTTCTTTTTCAGTCTGTGGAGAGACCATAAGTCCATTACTTCGATAAGACCGATATTCTCCTTTTTATATGGTGAAGATCTGCACTGAGGTGATATACCCCAGCCGCTCTCATCAGTTGTGATATTATTTCTAAGCACCATCTATCTCACGATCTCCAGCATTCTTGCAATGAGTGTAATGTAGTATTATGCATGGTGCGTCAGTTTCTGCAAATACAAGTATATCCTCATCGGTATATCCTCTCCACCAAAGATAAGATATGATCGAAGCCTCCACAATCCTGTCAATATCCTTACCCTGCAGTCTTACCATAACCGACATGACTGTTTATTACCGTGCGATATCCTCATATCCAGAATCTAAAGTTTCTGTCGTATGGAGCCTTGTGCCATTGCAAATACATACTGCACCCTGAAATGTCATGACTTGATATAGAACCTCCGACTATAGGAAGATCACGTTTGAACCTGCCTGTGTAATGAGGAAGCTTTACAAACTCTAGAAAGCTTTTAAATCTGTATGTCTATCTTCATCGAAACTTATGCTGTCTGTTAAATATAATACAATGCTCATTATAATACACATGGTGAGTGCTGCATACTCCTCTCCGTCCAGAGAATAGGGAATTACTATAGATTCTGTCTTGGGATGTGAAAATGCCGCCCAACCTTCATTCTCCACACAGTAAAGCAACTTGGATAACCTGATTTCTTTTGCCTGTCCTCTTTTAGCAATATCCTCGGATCCTTTTTCAGGCTTTTGAAGATTAATAGTATATCTATCGGGTCGTACTCCGTTTTCGGTAACCCATTTTCATCCTACGATACGGTCTGTACGTATATAATTTTATTCTCTTGCTGAATTTGCATAATAAAAGTCTGTCGCAAGTTTACTGCTATATGTATATCTCTTTAAACATTCTTCTTACAGTTGAAGGCATAGGCTAAAGCTGTCCCAGGCTCTGTATCAAAAGAGATCTGTTGTTGTCGTATCATCTCTATAATATTTTCATAGGCAAACTTACATATCGGAGTATATCCACGAGTGCTCTTTCTTCGGTCACCTCTTCTTCTTCAAATTCTATCTGCCGAAAGATCCAGCAATCTGTTTGTAATATATACTCTGTCATCTTCATCCACAAGATACTCACATACCGTAACCATAGGAGTTCATTGATAAGCCTGTTAATCATTTTGCTCCTAAAGTCGAGTCTTTATTTTCACATAACAATCTGACAGTCAATTATCAATCAAGAAATCCTACGTTACAACAGCTCATATTTTATAGAAATAATACATTGTATACATCAGATTTGATAAACCTGCCAATACCATTACAAAGTATCGGATTCTTATTGTATTTTAATAAAAGCTACCATGCACACTATAATAAATATAGCCAACATATGAGATTTGAAATTTTCCATAGAAAACCCATTGTTCAAATACCGACTCTAATATCTTTATACCCGATATTGCAATCACCTAACTACAGACCGGTCTCAAAACCTTGGAGAGTATGAGACTGTATCATATTCAATATACTTCTTATACATCACGCCAAAAATACGAGTATGGTGGAGTGGAAGATGTACAGCCTAGTAGCAACTGCGACGCCAACTACTCCTATTCAGTACCCGCAAGGTAGCTGAATTTATCATAATAGGTCCGGGTGTCATCTGCTGATGTCGTAATAAGATCACCAGCAAAGCTCTTCCACAGTGAGCGTTTATGTGCCATCCACCACTTCACACTTTGAATGATGGAGCATTGCAGCATAACCTCCCGCCAAAACTGAAGGCGCCTATACTTATAAATAATTTTAAATAAATCAGTACTTTCCTCACACCATTTTGGATAATAAGGGTCTTTGCAACTCCTGCCACAGTGCAGTAATAAATATATATTACATTGTGTTTTAAACAAAAGCTGAGAAAAGGCTGTTGCCATTATAACAATGTTACCCTTCTTCTATTCCTGTGCCATCCTGAGAAGCTTGCAGAAGCAATTACAGCACTCCCGCTGCATTCATCAAGCATATGCCAGCCAAACGTGTTTTCCCTGAGTGTGATATAAAACTGTAGATATAGCAGGAAATAATTAGGTGGAATGACGAGTGGCAACTATCGCCACCATAACCTTCCAGTATCCCTGCAATCTTATGCCCAGAGCCACTATAGCTCCGTTTGCGCTATAGCTCCGGTGTAGCAGACTGTGCGATAACCACCAAATCAAAGCAGCTCATCATTTTCTATCCAATGAGTATTCATCCTGCGAAAACTTTTTCTTCATCAGTACCAACTATGACATAGCCCGCCAAAGGTAAATGCGCTCACGTCAAAGTGTTGAAAGACAGCGCTCTTCTTATTCATTTCTCTTCACTATTTCATCTCTTTTCTTTCAACTCTTCTTCACTGAATACAGTGTTTTCTATAGCGGATATGTTGTCAAATACCTGCAGAGGAATTTTGATGCGCCTATAAGTACAGGGGTCCTCTTCATCCTTAGTGCCTCAAAGTGCCATCTGTGTACCAGAGCTCTGGTTTCTTTCTTTTGCAATATCATTTAATCTTCTGATATAGCATCAAGGTTTGTTGCTGTCGAGTTATTCTCATTTAAGAAGTCTTTCGCATCTGTTACTATTCTGCTGTCAGGGTGTTCCGTTTAGATATCTGTCCTCAAAAAGTCCCTGTGCCAACGGACTGAGAGGATATGATGCCCTTCTTTGAATTTTACCTAGTCTCGCGCAATCCGTTATTTTCCAGCAATAGTTCATCAGAAAAATTGAATATCTGTTTTGATTTATTATAAAGGGACTTCAGTTCATCACGATCTTTGCAGCCTGCTCCCAGAGTCTCACCGTCATAGTTTGAGATTCAACGACTGCGATGCCTTACCTGCTGTTTACTATCACTGCCGCTACAGTCTCCTCAAGCGGTGTATTCTGCGCCATCCATTCTGTGGTGCGAGATATAACCTCCACCATATTCAAAGCATTCTCTTTAAGCTCTGGTCAATGCTTGCATCACCAAATACTTTCTGCTGCGAAATCTCCATCAGGACCATCCACATGGTATATCCAGCCTTTGTGCCTGTGATCGTTTCATCTCTGTACTTTCGAAAATCCTCTTTTAAAGATAATTCCTGATTCTTTTCGGCACTTCCAGTGCAGGACCATGAGTTATTTGCAAGATCAAAATAGGTGAGTACCGTTGTCAAAAGCCGTGAAACAATATATCCTTCTGCTTTCAGAGGTGGATCAGCTCTCCAAAGATCATGCCAGAGTCGAGAGATACCAACAGCAATTTTAATCCACTGTTACCACAATAAGCATATTTCGTTTTCTCATATCTGTCTTCTTTTGCCAAAATGCACAAAAGCCCTTTCAAATATCAGACGTTTTCAAAGTCGCGAACATCATTAAAATCATTGTAAAGACATTACTGCCTGGTCAATTAAATATGCACTACATTAAAGCCTGCTACTGCAAAATATCCTAAAAGCGGTACACCGACGATAAATATCAATATACATATATAATAAGTATAAACCGCTTTCTCTGAGACAATTTGTCGCATGGTACTGATTCCACGATAAAGATTCTGTGTTCCGCTCTTTAAATTTCGGTACACATTGTAGTTGCTATTACAACATCATCTCTTATTTTTAGGGAATGATGGAAAGCTGCACTCGATGCAGAAAGATAATATGGGAATTGGCTATTTTGTTTCATATCCTGCGGTGAAAATGCCACTACTATAAATGCGACTCTTCAAGCGAGTGAGGAGAATCTGCCTCCAATGTATCAGATTAATTTTTCTTTTTCTACGCTTTTATTATTTCAGATATCGCCACTCCTATATGTGCAAAGGATGTTGTGGTATAAGATAGTTATCGATTCTAAAAACTTTCCTTCACATATCTTTGATGTCATCAGTATAATAGTACCTGTGTCTCGGCATTGGCGAGCACCTTTCCACGGTTTATGTATGAATAAGCATCCATAAAAGCCTCCGGAAAGTGCCAAGAACAACCGACACGTTATGGACTCTGAAGTCTGCCATTTTTCCATTTATCCCTCTTAATATAAAGAATACCTCTTTATTTTAAAGCCATTATAGCGATAAATTAAAGACAATATGTAGCCTATGCTTTTATATAAACTATGCTTTTAAAATTTACTAATGATGCACGTGCATCCAAACATTTTGTGGCCTCTTCAAGTACTGCTCGCTGTAATGATTGCCATAGGACTTTCGGACTGCATAAATCGTCGCTTTCTGTGTACACAGTATAATCTCCGCTTGTCTACAGCGCTCATTGCTATGGTTTTCTCTACCGTTAAACATTTGCCTTGGCTCCTCAACACGCATTTACCATTCCTGAAGCTTTGTGCCTGCTCACCGCAGTGGCTACTAACATCTTCGGTTCTGTTTCGAGTCTCAAAGAGATGTGCGTCTTTTCTGCTGACTGTTACATTGCTGACTCCGGTTCCGTTCTCACTGGTGGCAGCCTATAAATCCCATACATACTTTCATCCGCTTCCTCCTGTGTCGCCTACCGGCTTGCTTTATGATAACTCTCATCTGAGCGATATGTGTCTCTGCTTTCCATCTTGTAGTAGTTTGCAGGCACGCATCAAACCTGATATTGAAAACCCTCATTTGTATATACAGAATCTTCTTTTCTGCCTCTCTGTAATATTTGTATATCATCTTCCAGCATGTGTTTCTTCCTGTATAACTAATCAGCCTGTGTGGTAGTCTCACTCTGTATTGGGTGCTTCAGTGGTCACTTTCTACTACAGTTGTTTTCCTACTATGAAGGCATGATTGTCTCGGCGTAGTTTGCCACCGCACGCATCATGACCGATAAAAATAATATAGGTATAAAAATGTATTTTCTTCTTCATTTTCCATCACTCCGTGTAATAAATAATTTTCCAGTGTTCTAGAATCAATCTGTGACTTAAATTCTGATGAGATATTGCAACAATATTGATTAAAATGTAATATAAACTCTCTTCTATAATACATTGAGAATTAGACTAATTCTTTTTATACACAGGCTCTTGTTTCATCATATTGCTCGCAAATCTGCCTGTTTTGGTGGCAAAATCCAGATATCACCACTTCTCTAAGAAGATCTCTGCAGCTCTCTCATAAACACTCTTATAGTGTCTCAGCATCTTCATCATCTATATCCATTATTATAAGATATGATTTTGTACCTGTCTCATCCACCCTAAGCATCATGTCTATTAAATTGTCTCACTATGAGGCATTTTCCAAAGGCAATCTCAATGCACTGTAGCTGATACTACTGCATTATCCTGCCGGACATACTAAAAGATTTTTGCCCTCCACCCTTGCAAAACTGCTCTCAGTACTGCCTCCTCAGTGACAGCTTTGATATCCGTGAATTCACTATATTATTGATATTTTCCGAATTCATATAGAACTGGACTGCGGACCATGTGAGTTAATAATAGAAATCCACCGTCATTCTGTAAACATCCCTAAAATGTCGAGAATCTTACAATGATAGTTTCCTGTTTCCAATTTTGCAGGTCCTTTATCCGACCAATTTTTCAAAGCAGTCCAGTCTGTAAAGCCACAGGAAGTGCATTCCCCACGCTTCAAGATTTATACCGTAAATGTTTATTTTGTATCTCAATACCAGTCTCACCACTGCCATTAAAATCTCCCGACAATGTTGTGGCGGCAGATAATGTGCACCATCTCACGGAAAAATAGATTTACAAAATCTTCGTCGCCTGTAGTAGTATCATGTTCGTCTAAGAGACCAAGTATATAAAGTTTTCCACCACCATATAGCATCGGATTCTCTCGAAAGTCTGTATTTGTAAAGCAAGCGTGACACAACATCCGACTCGTCTCTACGTTCAAAGCCTATGTTGCATATGAGATCTTTTATTACCTCTAAGTCATTTCCGGCACTGTCTTGCAATCTTTTGCAATTTTAGATGGGATACTTTACCACTTTTAAAAAGTACAGTTACTTCCTCTTTACTTACAGTACCGTGCACATCTCCTTCAAAGTATTATACTTCCTTATCTTTGTACAGCTTTACCAACTTATGGTGAATCTGCCCCATATGCCGGTTTGATTTCTTTAGTATCATCAACACTTTTTCAGATGAAAAAGCATCTTTTATCTTATCCCAAAACATATACTCCAAGATTGCTGCGCTTTGTGGCAAAGACGTTCGACATGATCTGGCTGTAACAACTTTTCGTCTGAGCATTTATAACTACATTTGATACCTCCTTTCCCGACTCTAAAAACACCTGTGTGATGCTGTGTAACACCGTTTGCAGTCAGCTTTGCATTTTATACAAGGAGCATCGTCAAGCCCAAAATTTTATATAGTGGTACTTTCGCCTGTAATCTCTCCCCGCACCTCATTATCATATTGATTCTCCTTCTCTTCATCTATATATGCCTTTAAATCGAGTTATATTATTTAGATCCGAATAATACAGGCGCTGCTGTTTGCAGTGTCATGTGCATATAATGTATCATCATATTATGCATATCCTAAGATCCGCGGTACTTGCCATCTCCATATTTACGAAACTTAGCATCAGGCTTTGCCTTGATACTTTATTGGTATATATACTGCCGTCCTATATGTACCGTTCATATCTTCATTGTTTGCGCGCTCAGCGGTGCTTTTCTACAGTGTACTTGCAACAGGACTCTCTGTCTTACTTTCTGACTGTTGCATCAGCGCTATGTTATCCTGACACGCAGTTATGGAGCAGACAAAACTGCAATACCACGCCATTATAAGTTTAATGTTCTTCTTCATTTTTCCTCCCGGTACAAAATACTGCGCATTTAGCGATTATATCACCTATTAAAATAAAATAAATTGTTCAATCAGGCACACATATTTTATCAAGGTATGACTTTTATTATAAATAATATTTACTCCCTAGTTTCGTAAACATATCCAAGTCGCTGAGAGCTTTTCATCAGCATTTGTTGTTATTGTAGCAATTGTATATATTCTTCCTCAACCTCAACAAAAGCCTGTTGTATACTGAGTTACTCCACCCATAGTTAAATCTGCAACTATAGCGCGGTACATCTTATCATTTAATTTTTGTTGTTGTGCTTTCAATCTTTAAAAGCATCCTCTCCTAAGGACTCATTATTTTTCTTTGTTGTTTCAATACTACTCATTCGATATAAGACTTTTAATCTGTACCTTCATCCAGCAGACCGATCACTAGCCAATTTTGTGTAATTACTGTAGTAAGCATAAAGTTCCAATTTTCCTTCAGACTGAATTCCATAGCTTCAAGTTCAGCTTGATCTGCTATTTTCATTTCATTGGCTGTGGCATCAAACTTTAAATTCAAAGCCTTAGTTTGTATAAACATTATCCGCAGTCAATTCCTGCCAAATCCTCTGCGAGATATATTAGCTTCACTTGAAGCTTCTGCGCTGTCTTTATCTTTCTTTTTCTTCAGTAGCAGCTTCTAAACTTGTTTCTTTGCTGTGCTTCAGAAACACTTTCACTTCAACTGTTATTTCAGCCTTTTTGTTACCTCCACATGCGGTTACAGCCAATACCGATGCTATAGCCAATACTGCCAGTTTAAAACTTCTTCTCCTCATGTCCTCCGTTTTATATAACTTTTTCGTACTGATTATACAAGACAGAACATATAAAAGCTTTAGGATTTGTATTAATTTTATTTAGATAATTTAGGTTAGTATGATTTATTCAGTATTTCTGAAATAAATCAGTCCTTCCTGTGCCGCTCATCCTGCCGCTTGATTATAATCATCATATAATCATCTTTTTCACTCTGAAGATATTTCGACACTGTTTTCCAACCGTTGTATCCACTAAATATCCAAACATGATAATTCCTGACCGAGAAAAATATGCATTTTGACTTCTTTACCTCCTGAACTAACTGATCTCGGGACTTTACTAGTTGATTTCCATTATCTCTTTTTGTGCATCCAAATATTCGTCCATAGGCATTAACACATCATTTTTGCCAACGAAACACTGATTCTCTTTGTAGTATCGGTATTGTCAACTGCAAACATACTGCAAATGATTTGCCGTCTGATATGCTTCTTCACAGCAGCTAAATCGATTTTTCTATACCGTCATTTCCCATATTTTTAAGTCCTTCATCTTACAAATTCCAGACCCTGTTTTGCTTATATCAAACTTTATATCAAGCATCTTATTTTGGTTAAACTTTATCACTTATACTTTAAGCACAAGATTACCTTCAGAGTCATTAACTCAGTTGTATCCTCAACGGATTCTTTATTTGTATCGCCTGATACACTTGTAAACTGACTCAAAACTTTTTGCCTCATCCTTATCTTCACCAAATGAATCAATAACCGCTACATATTTTTCCTGACTGTATAAACTGTATCTGTATGTCCGCTACCGTCTTTTGACTCAATTTCTACACATGGCACTTCTTTATCGCAAAATTCCATTTCTGTTTTTGAGAATTTTGTTACTCTTAATAACATTATCTACATAAAGTATCTATATCCTTTTCAATATCATCTATTGAAAATACATCTTACTTGATGAATCTCCATCATAGTTGCATATACAACTACCGGTGCGCCTCCCATTCCTATATATTCAGCATATCTTCTTCAGGTAAGCTTCTGTAGCACTCTTATATAATTCATCAAATTTATACCCGTTTGATCTTCCATCAAAAGCTTTATATCAAATTGCTTATTTATATATGTTTCACCTATACTAGCCCTTGGAAAACTCGTATCCGGGCTTTTTATCTGCATTATCCAAACTTATCCACTACTGCTCTTTGCATTGTTATGCCATATGTACTTTCAAACATTCCCAAATATTTATCAATATCCTCTGACCTGTCACCTTTTACATGAATTTCTATAAAGTATTCACCCATCTTCTTATATAATGTGGTGTCGTCAGATTCTATACGTCCTCATCTATGATAACATCCACACTAGTAACTTATCTCCCAGAAAATCCTTTGTTGTCTTTTCTACTTTAGGATTTTTAAACTCTCTTTTGCTCACTTTTCTTTTACCTCATTGTCAATATAATTTTTCCAAACCGTTTTTCATCTCATGGTGTATCATCATATATCTCACCTCTACATAATTCCCCTTATTTTTATTATCATAAGCTTCCATATCACTTATATAACTAACCCTTATGCAAAGTCTGTCATGTACGGCTTCCATATCCGATCTTTTTACAACTTTTTCCGTCAAACCTGTTTGTAAAATTCCTCTTCAGCTCTTACATCCATATCATTTGTATTTCCGTCAAACTTTAAGTCAAGCATTTTTGCTTGTATATACTCCGTCAACCATTCCCCAATGAAATGTCGTCATCTTTGAGATTCGCTGACCGTATCACCTGATTTTATCGGATTTTTGAAGTGCATCCTGCAGACAAAGTGATAAAGCAACCGCTATCATACCTAATTTTAAAACTCTCTTCATAGTCTCCTCCAAACAATTTATTCTGCAATTGTAAACATCTTAATCATACATTCTTCACCTATTATACCTATGGTTGCCAGTATATTTTTCCATAGGTGATGATAATGTATTTTCATAATACTTACTGCCGTTATCTTTAGTCTCCACCTGACTTAAAGCATAACAGTTCCTTCACCGTTAAAGTTAATCTTTTCTTTTTCTTTCTCGCACATCTTCTCCCTTATCAAAATATGAGATCCTCACCTGTATCGCACTTTTGAGCAAATCCACATCACCGTCCAGCAAAACAAGAAACCGTATTGTCAAATGTGACATCATGTGCAAACCATATCAAAGCTTACAGGCTTACCTTTATCTACATAATATTTTTACCTTCTTCCGACACTATACCGGACGGTCTTCCCAAGTTCCATTTCATAATCTGATGCAAAGACCATATGTTTACCTGTAATATCAATTTTATATTAAAGCTGCACTGTTTGTATATACATTTCCTTCAACTATACTGCACAAAATCTCCTGTTGATACTTCCTCTTCTTTACTTTTCTTCAACCTGCTTTCTTCTGTCGTTTCATCACTGCTTTCTTTTCCTGTTTTTCCTCCTGTCTTTTTCTTTTTATCTCTTCTTTCAGACTTTCTTTCTCATTTCCATTCTCTTTAGGTTTGTTCTTCGCTTTTCAAAATCCGAATCATCAGGCTTTTCAAATATATCAAGTAAACTTTGTGCATCATCAGCATCGTATGCGGATACATCTATAGTCACTATATAATCCCTGTATTTTAAAAACAGCTAGCCTTTTCATAAAGCATCGTATCCTGATACCGTCATGTTCCCATGCTGACTTTATTTCAATACCGGTGTATTTTCTTACCTGCAACCTTTCCGTCCGTAAGATTGACATATGACTTTTCCATCATGTCAAATTCTTCCTCATCTTCTTTGAACATGTCCTCGCTATTCACGCTTTCGGTCAAATATATAATTATTCAAAGTCTCTAGAGATCTGGAGCCTTACTTGTGGATACCGATGAGCTTGCAAGGCGTCCATATCCTTGCTCCCATATCGATGATTACTGCACAGTCCACTATCTTTTCTTTTACCTCATCCATGTCGGTTCTGTCATATACTGCGTCGTCATTTTCTCCGATAAGACCTTCCTCATAATATATATCCATATTGTGGGACTTCGCGTCAAACTTTAAATTAAGCATCTTGCTAAGATACACATCGTCACTTATTTCACCCAATGCAAGCTCAAGTTATCTTTCTTCTCTCTTCTTTGCATCTTCAACAGACGTGCCTTTGTTACATCCTGCTACAGACAGCATAGATACAAGTAATATACCGCTTATAATACCCTTTAAATTTCTTCCCATAGTTCCCTGTGATATTTTAATTATTCCTCAAGCTTTGTAAACATATCTATGCATTCGACTTCCCCTTTTCTTCACTTTCTGCATATGATGTTATCTCTGCGACATAATTTCCGACTTTTAAAAATACTATCTTTTGATATATAGTCTCTCCGTTTTCAGTTGCACTGACTGTTACATAGACATAATTTCACCCAAAACTCACCACTGCCTTTTTGTTTTCAACCTCATTCCCATTCTCTCCATACCTTGTTTTATTCCTACTGCAGCTCTGTTTGCGTAAGTATCGATTATCTTTTTATATTTTTCTTCCTTCTTTTTATCATTACACTTACAGATCCTTTTTCACCTGTAATACATATCAGAAAATTTTTACCTTTATCAAGATATTCTTTTGCTGCTGTAATATCCGATTCTTCTTTCCTGTATCATACAAAGTTTTATTTGCCTCTTTTTGCCCTACGAATGTCATATTATTTGACTTTGCGTCAAACTTTAATCCGAACATCTTATTTGTATATATATCATCTGTCTATCTCACTATTTGGAGTTCAACATCTTCACCGGAAGTTTCCACACTTTCAGCGGTGCTTTTTGTTTCATTTGAATTAGCCTTTATCTCTGCACTTTCTACCTCTTCCTTATCATCCAATATTTCAATTGAATCAAAACCTGTTTGTGGAGCAGCTGCATAATCCCACCTGAAAGAATAACCATTATATTTCTCCCTTCTTATAAAGGCAAGTTTTTGATATACTTTTGAATCTTTTCGATTTGTGTGTATCTTATGCCTTTAACTTCTTTTCCAAGGACATTTACAGTTGTCTTACTCGCACCTAAACTTGTGTCTACTTCGCTAATTGCTTTTCTAAAAGTATCAAGGTCTGAATCAGACTTAAGGATCATCACTGAAAGACAGCCTTTTATTTTTGGTGTGAGTCGTACATATCTACAGAGGCATCACCTCTTATCCAAGACCTCTTTTACTGAATCAATATCGGATCTGTCGGAATTATTGAATCGAATTGATTTTTGATTGAATCGTCACTTTCAAAATTATACTCAGCCTCTTTTCCAGTTAACTTTTTATATTGAACATTTTATTTTGTATATATGCCGTTCTCTACTTTTTCCAACTGAAATTCTTTATAAGTATCTGAATCTACAACATAATTTGACTCTTCTTTTTGCAGCCTCTACCTTTTGTTTCAAAATCTTCACTCGTTTTTCTTACCGCAAGCACTCTGCAGATAACATAGATACGGCCATCAATCAATCAACAGAAATTTTAAATATCCTCTTCATTTTCACTCCTCATTGCAAAATACAAACTCTAACAAAAGTTCTCTATTGCTCAAAATACATTTAACAAGATTATATTCTTAATTCAGCCAAAAATATATTATGCACAATAACGAATTTATGTTATTTATTTTATACAACATTACTGGTTTTTATTACAAGTACAGCTTTTTACAATTTTTAAAAATTTAAATACAGGCATACCTTGTTTTCAAAGTATGCTTTAAAGTGTTAATATAAAATTTTTATATTACCCATCGATCCCATTCCGCCGCCTGCAGGCATTGCATACGTCTTCTTTGATATTAGCCATGCCGACTCTGTTGTAGAAGTGTAGATGCAACTGAGTTTGCATTCTGAAGTGCAGATCTTGTAACCTTTGCGGGATCTAAGATACCCTGCCTTTACCATATCAACATACTCTTCTCTGAAAGCATCAAATCCGACACCTTCGCTTTACTCTCTTACCTTGTTTACAACAACGCTATTCAAGTCCGGCATTCTCAACTATTCTGAAAAGCGGTGCCTCAAGTGCCTGAGTATGATCTTTGCACCTGTTCTCTCATCACTGCCCTTCAAGGTAGCCACAAGCTTTTCAACTTCCTTGCTTGCATGGATATAAGCAGAACCGCCTCACTGCAATAATACCTTCCTCAACAGCAGCTCTTGTGGCATTGAGTGCATCTTCCATACGAAGCTTCCTTCATCTCAGTCTCTGTAGCCGCACCTACTCTGATAACCGCTACACCGCCTGAAAGCTTAGCAAGTCTTTCCTGTAATTTCTCTTTATCAAACTCTGATGTAGTCTCTGACAGCTGTGCTTTGATCTGAGCAACTCTCTTTTCGATATCAGTCTTTGAACCCTGTCCGTCAACGATAACGGTATTATCTTTTTGAACCTTAACACTCTTTTGCACGTCAAGACTTGCAAGTGCAGCATCATAAAGGTCAAGTCCGAGTTCCTCACTGATTACTGTACCGCCTGTGAGAACAGCGATATCCTTTAACATATCTTTCTTCTGTCGCCATATCCCGGGCCTTTACAGCTACAACATTGAATGTTCCTCTAAAAAGCTTATTTACTATAAGAGTTGTAAGAGCCTCACCTCTACATCCTCAGCTATAATAAGAGCTTCTGTCCTGATTTAACAAGTTCTTCAAGTACAGGTAAGATATCCTGAATATTTGAAATCTTCTTATCTGTAATAGATATATATGGATCATCAAGATTTGCTTCATCTTCTCCATATCTGTACACTATATGCAGAAACATAACCTCTGTCAAACTGCACCCTCTACCAAGTCCAAGCTCTGTAGCATAGTCTTTGACTCTTCGATAGTGATAACACCCTCATTGGTTACCTTCTCCATAGCATCTGCTTTCACAAGGCTTCCAACCTCATCATCACTTGCAGAGATAGCTGCAACTCTTGCAATCTGATCTTTTCCCTTTATAGGCTCGCTCATCTTTGCAATAACCTCAACTGCCGCATCTGTAGCCTTCTTCATTCCCTCACGTAAAAATTATAGGATTTGCACCTGCTTCAAGGTTCTTTCATTCCCTCGTTTATCATTGCCTGTTACAGAACTGCAGCTGTTGTTGTACCGTCACCTGCCACATCATTTGTCTTTGTAGCAACTTCCTTCTGAGCTGTTGTCTCCCATGTTCTCAGCATCTTCAAGCTCAACTTCCTTTGCAATAGTAACACCGTCATTTGTAATAAGCGTGTACCGAATGATTTATCAAGTACAACATTTTCTTCCTTAGGTCCCAATGTAACTCTAACTGTCAATCAGCCACTTAGTTTACACCGGCTTCCAATGCTTTTTCTGGCTTCAACGCCATATGTAATATCACTAGCCATATTTACCTCCGTCTAATCTATATAAAATTATTATTCAATTACTGCCAAAAATATCATTCTGCTTTACAACGATATACTCAACCTTGTCCAGTTCTACCTCTGTGACCTGCATACTTGGAATAAATAACCTTATCGCCAACCTTAACCTGCATCTTTATTTCTTTTCCGTCTACAACTCCTCTCCCGGACCTACTGCAACAACCTCTGCCTGTGACGGCTTCTCCTTGCCTGTCCCGAAGTACAATGACCTGATCTTTAGTTTAGTACTCTTCAGCAACCAATTGCTTTAAACCACTCTATCGAATAAAGGTACTAACTTACAGTAGTATTCCTCCTAAATGTTTATAAAACAACTATAACTTTTTATACCACTTTTTATTAGCAGTGTCAAGGTTTGATGCTAATATTCTTAATAAATTATCAGCCGACTTTAAAAGTTATCGGCTGATTTCTTTTTATTCTTATTTAAAATTTGTCATATATCCCAAACACGAATATAAATAATACTATTAGGCAATATAAATGTAAGGTAAACTCTCATCCAGTTCTTCATCTTAAGACCTTCACCTTGTTGCACTCTTTTAGATAGTTATCCATCCCCATCCATATCTGCTGACTACAAAACAGTAGATGTACCAAAGAACTCAGAGGCAATATTATATTACTTACAAGGAAATCCTCCAAATCAGTATTGTTCCACCAAATGGCTCTAACCATCCGAAACTCAACTGCTAAAATCCGAATACATGGTAATGAAAGTACTATTATTACTATCAAATTAAAGACTTCACCTGTTTTCTTGACTTCTTTGTGAGATCCATCGCATGAAACTATATTCTCAAATACCGCAAGCACTGTGAAAATGCTGCAAATGACATAAATATAAAGAAAGAAACTTCCCAGAGTCTTCCAAGGGCATCTTATTAAATATATTCGGCAAGTGATAAATATAAGTGCCGGACCGGAAGTCTGGTCTACACCATATGTAAAATGTAGCAGGGAAAATAATAAGTCACTGAAACTATAGCTGCGAAAGTATCAAGTATAACTATTGTAACAGACTCTCCCAGCATACTTCTGTCATTACTTATATAACTTCCGAATATAAGCGTGCACCTATTCCAGGCTTGAGTGTAAAAGATGCCTGATTCACTGGCACCTGTGATTACAGTACCGATACCTGTTTCTTCTATTCTGCTTATATTCGGTACAAGATAATATTTAAGTCCTTCTGCGGCACCTTTTAAGAAGAATGAATTTATTGCAAGTATAATCATTACCACAAGCGGTGTAACCATAACTATTTTTGTAATGTTCTCTCAACCTTTCAAGTCCTCTTGATACTATAAACATACCTGCAACAACTTCTACAACCACCATCCAAAATCATTATAGTGAGCTTTGAGCATTGTATTAAATACATTCAATACTCCGTCTGAATCAGACACTTCAAAATTGTCCTGTTGTTGTAAGATAGAAGTAATGAAGCATCCATCCCGATACAGTGGTATAAAACATCATCAAAAGATAATTTCCTATAAGTGCCACTATTCCATGTATATGCCATTTTGCTTCTGTGGGTTCCAACTTTTGGTATGCAAGCACCGGACTTTTTCTTGCAGCCCTTCCTATTGAAAATTCCATAGTCATTATAGACAATCACATAACCAAAAATAATAAGTACAAAAGTACAAAAGCACCATCCGCCGCCTTTTTCCTGTCATATACGGAAACTTCCACACATTACCTATGCAGTGCACATCCGGCTGAAATGAGTATGAACCGAGCCTGATTTTAACCTCTCTCTCTCCAAAATGTCCTCCTACTATTTACATTTTTATAAATCACTTGAAAACAAGCCTTAAATCAAATGAAATCCGTAGGGATTATATCATAATTATAAAATAATTCTATCTTATACATTAACATACCTACTGATTTAATATATTTCATGTTACACTTCAGGTATCAATGTCATTTAGGAGAATGTAAAATAGAAATCTAACCACCTAAATAGACAGATTGGAGAACAGACGTAGAATTTTTATTAAAAATGGTTTTTGTACCGTAAGAGCCACAGAAAACTATGAAAGAAAATGAGTTTGGAAGCATTTAATTTTACTATTTGCATGTCAGATCCCCGTCCGGATCAAGTGTATCAAAACGAAATATTAGATGCAACATGGTTAACAGCATCGAAATCTTGAGCTTAACTAAATTACATTGTATTGAACTGTAACTTATAATATTAAATTCCTATTATATGAGACAGATTTTTAAGTCTGTCCCATCTTTCTAAGTAAGAAGGTATATTCTTCTTCACTTATAATAATTCTATTTTTAAACTGAATATGGATTTTTAAGTTTGTTGCTTTGCGCTACTCATCCAGATTCCGTCAGATTTTGAGAAGATATCCGTCAGGTGTTCCCTGATTCTTTAGCATCCTTCCTGACACCGTCTGAAACTGTATTAAAATAATACCATTTTCAGTAATCTGATGCCATCCTGTTCTCATAGCTCCTCTGGTTCCGTCAGACTATAGGATTCATATAATACCATTCGCTATTTCCGTCTTCCAGCCATCCGTCACACATAGCACCTGATGGTCCATAAAATACCACTTATCGTCAACATTTGCCAGCCTGTCACCATATCTCCTTTTTCATTAAAGAGATATAGGCGTTTACGAAAGCCATAAAAAGCCGCATAAATACGACACTTTTTTGTTACTGAATAGAAAATCTCCTCTAGATCTGTGATATAATGGAGTTGTACAAAACCATAAACCACATCCCTAAAAGGAGACATTACTATGATATCACAAAAAAACAACTCTCTTTGGCAGATATTTTTTTGAAGATTGTAAAGATATTTTTGAATCTGACAAACCTCAGTTTCTTACTCTGCTCGAAAAATCACATTGACCTTGATGAAATTATTCCGTTTTCTTTTTACAATCATTATTATGCAGCCACAGGTGAAAATCGAAAAATATCCTTTGACTGCTATGCTTTGGGCTTTGATTATTCAACGCCTGTTTTCTATTCCTACAGATTCTCTTTTACTGGTCTTCCTTCATTATTCCAGACATCTTAGAGAATTCTGCGGCTTTTACCAAAAGTTCCTGATGCCTCTAAAATCACTCGTTTTAAGCAAGATTTTTATTGGACTTACAATCTGTTTTTTTGATAAAGCTTGATGATAACTGAACCGATATGTAGGGGATATTGATAACAACCTTGCTTCTATGCTTTTTGTTTGATACTTCAGGTATTGAAGCTTATGTAACCGAAAATAATCCTAAATATGCCAACCGCATTATCAGGCAGCTCAAATCCTATGCAAGATCTATGAATTTTGATAGTTCTTATGACCCTTATAAGGTGGCATATGCTTCTATGCCTACATCAGCTTCATCAAACCATGAGGTTAAACAGCAGTACATTAACGGGCATTTCTGCTACGCTTACAAGTTCGGTATTATTACCAATGGACTTGGAATTGTTCGTTCCATTGATTTCTACAACAGGGATTATCTTACTTCCCATCCTGACATTGTAGTTGAAAAGAAAGCAAAGTCTCCGGATGAAGACAAATCGCTTGCTGATTCCAAAGCTTTACTGCCTACCTTAAAGGACTTTAAAACAAGGCATCCAGACATTAAACCATCTATATTCCTTGGTGATGCAGCCTTTGATACCATTGAGATTTACAAATCACTTTTTGAAGATTTCAATTTCCAAAAAGCATTTATTCCTTTAAAAGTTAATCTCTCAATGGATAATGTTAAATATACATTCAATGAAAATGGGTATTCCCTGTTGCCCTCATGATTCTTCGCTTCCGATGAAACGTGAAGGAAGTAAATCCCATTTAAGGAGCAAACTGTCTACAATGAAGTTCGTTTGTCCAAAAATGAAATGGGAATACAACCGACAAGACAAGTCCAAACGGCGTGTCTGTCACTGTGACAATCCTTGTACAACTTCTTCCTGCGGTAGAATGATTTATGTTTATCCTGAAAAGAATCTCAGAGCTTATCCCGGAGTAGAACGAGGTTCTAAAGAATGGGATGAAACATATAAGATCAGGGTAAATGTTGAAAAATCAATCAATCACTTTAAGGACAGTTTCTGCATTGCCAAACGGAAAACAACAAATGAAAAAACACTGCATTCCGATTTACTGCTAGCCGGTATCTCACAGTTATTAACTGTAGTTGTTGCTGATAAAATCAACCAACGACAACATATCAGAAGTTTAAAATCTTTTAATTGCTTAGGACTTATCAACTTTTATATAATCACTATGCTTATTAAAGTGCGCCCTAAATCTTGCAGTTATCAACTTTTTAGCTTGAAATTTGTGCTTTTGCACATTTATCATATATACAATAATGATTGCGAACAGAGCTCAGCGAGTTTCGCAATTACCTATAAAGAGATACCATTTATCTGATAGGAAAATGCCCGTGCGGATTTTTACCTGTGTTCCGTCTACATCAAGCTGCCATATTTCCTACCTGCTTCCAGCTGCCTCTATCATCTTTTTCCATTGGTCTGTACATAGAATAACTGACTGAAGATGCGTTACTGCTTCTAAGTTTTTACTTTTTATTGCGATTACTCGACTCTAGTCACTGCCGCCCGATCTCGCCTGAACTTCTTTTTGATCTCCTTGACATTTCCGCTGTCCTGATCTGATGTGGAAAGGTGCTACATATCACTCTGCTTGCCCCTGACGGGCAGTTGCAATTCGATGTTTCCGCCTCCGACATTTCCTGCTCTGGTATTTCCTACTCCGGCGCTTCCGCTTCGGTATTTCCCTACTCCTGTGCTTCCGCCTCCGGTATTTCCTACCCGGCGCTTCCGCCTCCGGGTACTTCCAGCTCCCTGCCTGTGGAACTTCCGCCTGTACCTGTAATGTAAATTTCTCCGTATAAGCTCTTGCTCCGGAGTCAATTGCCTGCACATTTAAGCTGATGCTTGACTCTAAAGAGGCATCCACACTCACTCCGTCTTTCAACTTCAACTTTCCTTCAGAATTTACCTCAAATCGTGAATCACTTACATTATAGGTATGTGTATCACCTGCATTAAGATCAAGAGTTGTAAGTTTACTACAATTTCCTGATCTTCCTGCTATCAGAATATTATTATCAATTGTGATTTTTTAGGAGGCTGATTTCTTCTGGTCTTAGTAACTTCCACTGTAAAAGCTTTTGTGTAGAAGCACCAGTACATCTGTCGCCGTTACATTAAAGATTTATATTTGCCACAGAGCCAGAGGGTAGTATAATTATCGCTTCTTTTAAGCGCAACAGATTATCATATACTATCTCAAGCGCTCATCATCCACTGTATAAGTGTGCATCTCAGCATCAGGATCTGTTGTATTTAAAAGACCTACTTCACAAATATTCATCACGTGAATAAAGAGTTAAGTGTGATATCGGTCAGCATGATTTGCATGGTTTACAGCAGTGTTGGAGGCTGGTAGCATCTTCCGCATTTCCCTGCTTTTATCAGTATACTGAACACGCACTGATCTCTTTTTCCCGTATCGGCGGCTGTCGGTATATAGCTTGACTGTGTAGCGCCGGCAATTGCTGTTCCGTCAGCATACCACTGATAAGAAAGAAATTGCTGTAGCCGGAACCCATACCACATTGTGGGCATGAGATCTACGTAATCACCGTCATACACCTTGGCTGGTGCCTGTCTGCAATGTAATACTCTAATATATACAGCTGCCCTAAGGTATATTATTTTGAATTACATTGCTGCTCTCTCCTGTAGTATCAACTACATTACTCAGTAGATGGTATTACCTCTGACTATTACATTTCTTGTCGAGTGGCGTCCGTCGTACAGAGCCTGATGCCCCAATGCGTATCATTTTCTGTGATACTTTGATCATGATAGATAGTACCGGTAACTTCGCTGCTGTGTATACCCAGATTTGCACGGTATGTTACCGCGTACTATATATGTCTGCAGATAGATATTTATCCAGCAACACTGTTGGAATATTGATTGCCTACAAAACCGGTACTGCTTCCTTCAAATAAACAGTTTCGTGCATTTCAACACCGCTGATCGGATGATCTCCTCAGGCTCATATCACTCAGTTTTGAGTCCCGTCAGATCTTTAAACCTCGGATTCCAGTATGTTTTTACATATGTCCGCCTACGCGCAGACATTCCCTGACGGCGGTTATGATCACAGAATAACTCTGTAAAGAGTAATATTTCTACTGTCCTCTCCTAAAATACACCCATCTCCTAAAAATTCACCTGCATAGAGATCCTCAATAACACATTGGTCGCATCTGTAATACAGACACCGTATCCGGTCTGCCCCAGATTTCCGATATGAGTCATCGGTCTCCTATAAGTTTCACCACCCGATATGTAGCATTATCCACATGAGTAATACTGAATATCTGATAGGATCTCTCCCCGTTTGAATCGCCCTGGCACCGCACCATTGGCCATTCGCACTATAATATTGCTTTTTACCACGCCCTACCGCTGCTCTCATAGCTACTACCCTGTCTGATGCAGAGTATTGATCATATAGCTACCGGCAGGAATATCACCATTCCTCCGCCTGCCGCAAACCGCATCAATGGCTCTTGTACCCATCGCCGCAGGTATCATCACTGCACCATCCGCCACTGCACCATAGGCCGCATCCCGGACATTTTGCCACAAATCCTGTCACAGGATCCGGTACATAAAACACCTGTGGATGCCTCCACTCTGTGAAAAACACCCATAAAAGCAAAACCAGCATCGGTATAAAAGCGTACGAACCATTTTTCTTCAATTCCATACCTCCTTTTGGTATTGATAATAGACATTTGAGGAAGGCTCTTTTTCACGATGTCAGGGCCTTCTCCTTTGTCTGAAAAATAAGCAGACAGAATGTAAAGACTTTATGCTAAAAGAATACTACCTTTATATAAATGAGTCAAGACGGAGCTTTTTACATTTGCCATATATTTTCACATCTCCCTATATTTTATATATTTTATAATATCGGAATCTCTTTTCTCTTACCATTTCGAGTCTGATCTGCAAAATCTTTTCTCATATTTTTTCTGAGATGTTATCCGGTAATCTGTTCCAAATCCAAAATCATCGTGCAGAACATCCGTGATATCGGTGCGAGTGTAGGTTGGGATATATCCTTCTCCGGTGCGATCATCATATCCATGAAACGTATTGTATCTATTAGTTCTTCACAGGTGTACTTTTTCCCTTTAGCTTCTGCTCAAGAATTCTACAATAACCAAAGCTCATTATTCTACCTTTTCTGGATAGATATATAGGTCTGAATTTAAATTCGGTCTTCATGCGTGGTTGCCCCTGTTCAACAAATCGTTTTTGGGTCATCGGCTCTGCTAGTTTGTAAGCTTTAGATGGTGACTCTACGTACTTCTATTACTCTTTCAACTTGATGTTCTCTTATGGTTCTCTGATAATTACGATATTTGATGGAATAAGTAACAATAAGATGCTGTTCAAGGTTGTCCTCATTAATCCATCTGTCATTATAAAAACCTCATCATGTAATCATCTTACTCTTCAATCTCGATAATAGTTTGTGCAGTCGTAATAAAGAACTTCCTTTTCAGCAATGAGTCAGCTTTCTGGCATATGCCTTGCCAGTTCAATGGGATCTTGCTCTGGCATCGTGTCCTAATTTTCTTCTGATACTTCAAAGTCTCTCTACAGTCTTAGTAGTAGTTTTGTTTCCTATATGCACAGATTTTTGAACATATATAACTAGGTAACTGTTCGGAACATGTTAGTTTCCATCAAAGTAGTCCTCCAACACAGCTAATTATAGTATAAATACCTGTCAATTTTTCTTTTATTCAACTGTCAAACTACTGTGTTAAACTCTATACGTTTAACGGATTAGTAGACAACAACATACCCATATACAATATAATACTTATCCCTCAATCTTTTTAGCCTAGATTATTCGTGTTAACTCCATGAAAGTGGCTGAAAGCCACATAATTACTATATTTTAACAAAAGTATTGCTTTCACTTATTAAGTAGAGAGAGCGTCCATTTGTGGTAGAAATTAAGGTGCTTAAACTCATACACAAAAGGAGCCCTTTATGAGTATTGTAAACACCTTATCACTTGAAAGCAATAGAAAAATTAAAATTAATTTCGATGGAGGATTTATCCTCTGATGCAGGCTTGCACTTCTTATAAAAAGAATTCGTAAGTAAACTTGGCATTGATAAACTTTTTCAGTCAATCATTTAAGACCAATGATTCTGCATTATTCCGTTATCACGCTGAGTAAAGAAAATCTTCTTCAGATGATATATATGATCATTGCAGGTTATTTTTGAAGATGACGCTTCAGATGAACTTACAAATGATCCTGTGTTTAAAGCAGTGCTAGACTAAAGACACTTTAGCATCACAACCAACCATTTTCAAGATTTCATAATCGAATGGATGAGATTCGCTGAATCAGTTCTTTCAATAAATCAAATTCTTCGAAAGAAAGTTTACCTAGCATTCAGATGCCGGAAGCTATCATTTTAGATTTGGACTCAACACTCCTTAATGCCTATGGCAAACAGGAAGGTAGAGCATTTAACTTCCACTATCAAAGCAACGGTTACCATCCACTTGTTTTGCTATGATGGAATCACAGGAGATTTGATCAAAATTCAGCTTCATGATGGGACTAAGTATTCAAGCACAGGAGTTGTAGAATTTCTTCAGCCTATGCTGAGTGAATATCTTGAAGATTTTTCCGAGTAAACTTCTCCTTCGTGGAGATAGTGGCTACAACACCCAGTTTATATAAACAGTGTGAAGAAAACGGCACCGGCTATGTAATTCGTTTTGAAAGAGAAATGCTATACTTCGTGATAAAAGCATCATATCTTGTAGATGAACTTGATGAAATCACAAAACAACAAAGTAGATTATGCTGTAGTTTATGGTGAATTCATGTATCAGGCAGGTCCTAGCCTTATGAAAGACGTGTCTGTACACGTTGAAAACCTGAAAACCAAAATGACTATACATGTATACATTCATTGTTACAAACATGGAATCATCCCTGAATATCTTATCAAGTTCTATTGCAAAAGAGGCCGATGGAAAAACTTCATAAAGGAAAGTAAAACAGGTTTTGACTTTTGCTTCTGTCAGCAGTCATACAAAGAATTGTAAATGCCAACAGGCTTCAAATACATGCACTTGCTTCCATAACATATTTAATTGGTTTAGACGATTGGCGTTATCTGCTAAATATGAGAAAACAACGCATTGATACTGTCCGTCTAAAATCTGCTAAAGATTGCTGCAAAAGTAATTCGTTCAGCAAGTATATATACATTCAAGCTGTGTAGCAGTTGCCCATATAGGATGAGTTCTATGATACTCTATCAAATATCAGCAAGCTATGTACAGATCGAATAACAATAATGAACCTTGACAGCTAGTAACTACTTGTAAACTCTACCTGGAAGTCTGCCCATTTTAGGTGTATCAAGTCAGTTATAGCGTCATGGATTAGGTTTAGATTTATAGCACGGTAATTAACTGAAATATCGTACCGTGAATAATGCAGGTTTAGAAATAATACCAACTATATTTATTGATTAAATATATTATTAAAGGGTATAATAAAGCATATAATTTTTACGACTAAATATTTTGATATAAGATTTATACATTACTTTATCAGCCGGTATTATATCATTTTAATCTGTTTTATTTTTGGGGAGGAAATATGAATCAATATTTAGAGATTTCTTTTCAGGCGGTTGTATTGTTTTCTCCTTTGTGGTAGCTGTATTTACGATTGCCCTATATCGTCTATAACTACCATAAATGACTCTGTACTGAGCTTAAAAGTTATACTTAGTCATTCTTTTTATCTTTTATATCCTATGTATGTACTGCCTGGTAATACTTCCTCTTCCATCACCGGAAAAAGGCGGCTACACTTCACAGTCATAAAAATGCAGCTTGAACCTTTTTATTTGTAAAGGATATATTAAAAAGATCAGCTATTATAAAAAGCCAACTGAAGACATAGCTGACATTGGTGCTTAATAAAGCCTTTTTGCAATATATTAAACCTGTTTTTGGCTATACCCTTTCGGTATGTATCTGCGTTACTATTTTAAAAAGGCCTTTTTCAAACTGTACTCTTTTCATTTCTGCTGTCCTTATTTTGAAATAACCAGCTGACAGGACTTTATTTTATATACCCGGCAGCTACAGATTATTTGATGTGGATGACCTTATCGTAAACACCTTTGGAGGTCTTCTCAGCTATATTCTTATGGGACCGCTGCTGCTGCTTCCGTCAAGAGATGAACTGGATGAAATCAGCTACAGAAGAGGCGTGGAAGTTTCTTTGATGAGACGCTTTATAGCATTCCTTTTGATATGTTTTTGTAGGTATAATGACAATACTTTGTGAGTTTTTACTGAAATTTCACTTTGCTTTCTTCATTTGAAATCGCTGTTTTTGAGCATATTTTTCAGTTTTCCCATACTGTTTAAGGGTAAAACTTTTTGGAGTTTATTACCAGTACGACTATTTTTCTATGAAGGAGGACGACCTCCATTTTATGCCTATTTTTAAGATATTTGCTTTTTCTTCGAGTTTATTTTTATTCCGATACATCTTCGAAGAATTCTGGAGAATTTTATTTTTGATGAATGATGATCCTCAAAAAGATATGGCATATGCTACCATAGAGCTTTTTAACCGCACTTTTATACTTCCTGTTTTTGTTGATGGTTATTATAAAATCAGCAAGACATCGAAGTCTGTTCTATGAAAGATATTCAAAAACCGTAATTCAAAGTACTTGCAAAAGAAATTTAACCGGTGCTTTTGCACCGGCTTTAATGTTTATTTTGTGGATTTTCTTTCATCTTTAATGCTGAATTATGTTCTCCGCCATGATGGTCACAGCATGCATTCGGATCATATTCAAGATTGCCTTCTATAAGAGCCTGCAGCCTTATCAGCCTCACCATTTACACTTGCATAAAACTTTATAGCCGCATCAGATAAAGCGGTCTGTGCGCTCATACCGATACCTCCGCATATCAAAGCATCCACTTTTAATGTCTGTAAAAATCCTGCCAGAGCACCATGACCGCTGCCATTGGTATCTACAATCTGTTCATTTACTATCTTTTCATCTTCCACATCATAAAGTTTAAACTTCTCACAATGACCGAAATGTTGAAAAACATCTCCGTTTTCATAAGTAATTGCTATTCTCATTGTTTTAATTCCTTTCTCTACAATACTTTTGATTTATCTCAACCGGATCAAATTCACAGTAACCCCCTAGCAATTAAAAGTCTCTTTCTGGATACAAGTACCTCTGCAATCTTTTCTCCTTGCACTTTCATAAATTGCCGTAACAGTAGTACGGGCAATATTCATTTTATTGCACAATTTTCCTGAGTAAGCCTCATAGTCAAGCAGTCTTATTGTCTCAAACTCATCCACTGTCATCAAAATACTGTCCGCATCTTTTATATCATCAGGTGAAAAGCTGCGATATACAGGCATCTGTTCTATTTTACGGCATCTGAAACGGTCTTGGCATAAACTATCCTTTCTGACTTATGTTGTTTATTATTTTATTATTTTTAATTTTTAACTACGGGGAGTTTGACAGCTAACTTCTCCCTTTATAAACCTCAACCCCTTATAAAGACTGGATTTCAGTCTATTTTTGTCAATTCTATGTTATTTTTTTGTAGCTATTTATAGTTAGATATGGTATAATATGAGCATGGAGGTGGAATGCTATGAAGCTTACTGTAAGTAAATCAAAAACTCTGCTACATTTTATGTTCAGAAATCTATACGCAAATCCAATGGTTCTGTCACTACAGTTACTATTGAAAAACTTGGAAATCTTGATATGGTTAGGACTAGAGCTAATGGAAAAAGACCCTTACGTTTGGGCTAAGGAATATGTTGATGAACTTAATCGTAAGGAATATGAGGAACAAAAAGAGATATTGATAAAATGTTCTCCTTCAAAACTCCTGAAGCCTGATGAAAAACATTTGTTTAACTGTGGATATCTATTTCTTCAGAGTATTTACTATTCACTTAAGCTGGATAAAAATCTGTTCTAAAATTTCAAAGAAGTATAGCTTTGAATATGATTTGAACGATATTTTATCTCGACTAATTTTTACTCGTATCCTTTATCCATCTTCTAAGTTGGCATCAAATCGTTCTTCCAAAAATGTTTATTGAACAGCCAACCTTTAATTTACATGATATATATCGTTCACTTTCTGTTTTATCTAAAGAAAGTGACTTTATTCAATCTGAACTTTATAAAAATAGCCAAAGGATACTTCCTCGCAGGAATGACATTCTTTACTATGATTGCACAAACTATTACTTTGAAATCGAGCAGGAAGACGAACTTAGGAAAATATGGAAAATCAAAACAACATCAACCACTACCTATTGTCGGAATGGGAATGTTTATGGATCATGACGGTATTCCTCTTGCTTTTGATATTTTCCCCGGAAATAAGAATGAGCAGCCAACACTAAAGCCTCTTGAACAAAAGGTAATCGATGATTATGGTGTTGATAGTATTATTATCTGTACAGACGCAGGTCTTTCTTCAAATGCCAATAGAAAGTTTAACGACAAAAACTTTATTTGGTGAAAGAATGAGAAGTTTTATAACAACACAATCTATAAAACAACTCCCAAAAATATTTAAAGAGTTTGCCCTAGACCCTGTAGGATGGTCAGTACAAGGTGAAAGCAGGATTATTTAATCTGAATAACCTAGATGAACAAACAGACTATAATAAAGTCTTTTTATAAGGAAAGATGGATTAAAGAAGATTTATCAATAAAAAGGTCAAAGAAGGTGATAAAGCGTTAGAGCAACATCTTATTGTATCATTCTCCTTAAAAGTACAAAAAAATATCACCAAAAAATCAGGCAAAACCAGATTGACCGTGCTAATAAGCTTATTGAAAAAGGGAATATAAAAGAAATCAAAAAAACCAAAATGATCCACGCCGTTTTATTGCTACTGAAGCAATGACATCTTCAGGAGAAGTCTGTGACAGAGAAATCCCTTATATAGATTCGAACCTCATAGCTGAAGAAGAAAAATATGACGGCTTCTACGCCGTTTGTACTAATCTGGAGACAACCGGGGCGGAAGAAATCGTTCGTATAAACAAGAAGAGATGGGAAATTGAAGAATGTTTCAGAATCATGAAAACCGAGTTCAGTGCACGCCCTATTTATCTTCAAAGAGAGATCGCATAAAGGCACATTTCATAACTTGTTTTGCTTCATTGGTAGTCTTTAGGATACTTGAGAAAAAACTTGGCGAACAATATACATGCGATGAGATTATTGACGTATTACGCTCTATGATGATGTATCGTCCGGGAGAAAAGTTAGGGATATCTACCCACTTACAAGAACAGCTATAACAGATGCACTTCTATGAAGCATTTGGATTTCATACCGATTATGAAATCTTAACCGATTTGAGTATGAAGAAAGTCTTTCGAGACAGCAAAAAAAGTAGGTAGTCCTAGCTACACTTTTGTGAATTAAAAAAGGTCTGAAACCCTTGATATATACGGGGTTCAGACCTTTTAGCTAGTCAAAGACAGGATCTATATTACTGACTATAAGTCAATAATATAGATAAACAATATTTTATTATTTTTAATTTTAACTACTTGTAATCTCTTTAAAATAATGTAGTATTGAAACACATTACATAGTAGTTTTTAAAAGAAACTACATTAAGGAGGTTTTAAAATGAGTTCAAAAATACAGAGAAAGACCAGATTCAGTGTACTTCCGGGGAACTATATCCATATATATAAAGAAACCGTTCCGCATTACCCACTTTTATCGGGCTTATTCTTTTTGTGGATCGGAGCAGGTCCGCTTATTCAAAGAACTGTAGAACATGGAAGCTTTTTAACTTCAATATCTATGTTTATCTTTATTATATCAACTTACATTATTGTGCGGCAAGTACAATATATCATTCGTAGTTTTAGACCTTAAAAGACAATGATTTTTCCGTGCAAAATAGACCATAGTAATGATTTCTGTATTGATTGCCGAACATATACACCAGTGCTCACCGCTCTTAGAGGAAAAGTCGGATATATATTACTGGCGCTATATGGACACTCGCTATAGGCGGAATTATACTGAAAATTTTTCTTTGTAAACTGTCCTAAGTGGCTGTCATCTTAATTTATCTCATTATGGGATGGCTTTTGTGTATTTGCATTAAAGCCTCATATTCAAAGCACTACCCTATGACAGGATGTGGCTTTTGTTTGGAGGTATACTCTACACGCTCAGAGCTGTAATCTATGCCTTTAAATTGAAAGCTTTTTAATGAAAAAACATATTTCTGTCGTTCACATGAGATTTTTCATGTTTTTATTATGATTGGAACATTTTTGCCATTATATGTTGCTTTTTAATACATTGTCATTTTATTAAATATTCTTTCAATAAAAGAGAACAATATATATATAAGGTAGTTGGTCATGAACAACATCCGCACAAAACAATATTCATATGATTAGATTTTTATTTTGCAGAACATGAGGTTTCGATATGAAGAAAATTAAAAAGTGAAATGCTAGATACTTAAGATCGTATATCCCATTGTAGTCGTAGTAGTAGGGTTTACTCTTTCTTATGTATTTTATGTTTTTGAAACTAAGAGGAGTGCTTGAGTTTTTGTGTATAGTCTTATTATTCTTTTGATGATTATAGTGGGCAGAAAAATATACCAAAGAGTTAGAATAGCATTTCAAACCAAATATCAACTTGTCAGGAGGATGTGAAAAACTCGATTGAGTTTTTCGCATCCCCATCTTCTTAACCCTCTATATTTCAAATTCATTTTCTATCGACAATACTTTGAGCTAAATTACATAAATCATCCAATGTAATCTCATCCAATAAATACTTTTGAAATATTCTGCCCATTTTCGAAATATCATTCATCGGATTAGATGACAACAGTCTGACTTTAAAGTTTGTATTCTCAACATATTTTCTTATAATATCAATATCAGGAACATCATATCTTCTCTAATATAACATCAATTCTTGCAGGTATCTCGATTCATTGCGTTACCATAATCAATGCTCCCTCTCTACTTGAAATATAACTTAAAAATTTCTGTTTGCCGCATTTTTGATGAAGATTTATTAAGTGTACTGCCACGTTGCTATATTAGTTGGCATGAACATAGGGAAGTTCTGCCACATGTATTCCATCTTCTCCCATACTTTTCCTGAATTCAAAAGATATTTATAGCACCGCTATACATAAATACACATCCATACTACCGTCAATAAACTTGTTCCATTTGTTCGTATCTGTCTATCATTTGATTTTGAGGGTGTATAGCCATGTTTCAGCATATCATGCAAAAACTTAACAGCTTCCTTTGTATTATCATTATTCCAATTATAGTAGTCTCCATCAAACATATTTATAAATTGTGATAAATCATTATATATATATGTTTCATCCTCATGCACTTCCATATCCATACATGTTTGTACCATAATCATTACTCACAAATCAATGAAAAATCATCTAAATTTTTAACTCCTTCGAGTTCTGAATATTTTATATGTTTTTCATTTACCCAAAAACATCATAATATCCATAAGGTATGGAACAGAATAAAAAATGATTTTTATGCATAGCCACTGATTCTACATAATCTTTAGGGATATGATTCCACAATATTTTTACTCATTATATCATCTAAATTTTCAATATATCCTTTTACTTTAAACTCACTTACCATCTCATCATTAACTGAAATCAAATCAATATTTGAATTTCCTGATAAAAAGTAATGTTGAAATTTCCGCCTGTCTATTATTTGCATCATCCGGACAAGGGAATTATATTTATTTTCATATTTAATTTTCTTGATACATCGTTAATATAATTTTAAAAATCAGGATTGTCAGCTTCTATATGCATAATATTTAATTCATCTTCATAATAGTTGCTTAGTTTCTTTTTCTTCATTCTTCTCATAATTATTACAAGAAGATAGAATTAAACCGATACATAATAAAATACAAAAATTTTTATACAAATCAGCTCCTATCTTGGACGCCTACCTTCTCTTCCTACAAGAGGTAAGAATGATGAATGAGGCTCTGTCTGATACCAATATGCTACACTTGCAACATCATCCTGTCTTTCAAAAAGACCTCCATGTCCAACACCGATTTGCTGTATAGTAACCATAAATCTTCATCAAAGCATATAGGATCCTGTATATGCCACCTGTAGAAACCTTCATCGGTAAGCAATCATCATTGTGATAGTCATTATGAATCAATTCATCATGTGATGAATAGTACGGATATCCCAAATATGAGCTGTGCTATAATTTTGTTCAACTGTTTTTTCCATTTATCTGTTTTGCAAAACTCCATGAACCTCCAAAATAATCTTCGGTTCCTGTACCGCAAAATTGTAGGGTATTCTATATCTCCATCTATATAAAATTTTACTTCTCCTTTCTCCCCACCAATATCTTTCCAGTGTAGTTAGTGAAAATATATGTTCCAATATAATGTCCTTTTCCTTTTACATTGTCCAATATTACAATCTTTACCCTAAAGTTGTAACTCTTTCTCTTCTCCACTGAGCATGAAAATATGCAATATCATTAGGAAGATTATCTATAACACAATAATCAATCTGATAGAAAAATGCCATGTAGTCGGATTTGGATGCTGGTTTTCCAAAGTTATTATTGCTCTTTTTATTAAAAAGGCATTTGAAAAATAACTGTTCATTCCTCTATTTGGTACTACAACAATCGGCATTGAATTACTCACATTCCCTTTGCAAATCCACAACAAAAGAAATTCCAAGCGGACTCTCTACGGAAGGAGTTTTCTCATCGTCCCAATATATCCTATAACAAGATCACTTAAAACAAAACAATCCGCTTCTGTTGTTTTATTTGTAACCGTAATCCATATATGATTTATTATACGGACCCTCTATATCTGCAAGTGTTACAGTTTCACCACTTGGTATATCCTTCAAACACGGACTTCCTTTTCTTGAAGGTCCCAAATTGCTTGATGCCATCCCACCTTACCTTTTTCTCCTGTAGGATTTTCTGCATTTATTGCTCTACTTTTTCTGTTCTTTAAAATTGCTAAATTTCCTAAACTTCCATATAAACTCGTATCATAAACTTAACTCCCTATCTAAATTAAGATTTAACACCACCTGCCTAATTCCATCCATAATCTGCTTTTCAAAAACAGCAACAAAATAATATTATAGGTAAAAGCATTATCCATCCCATAGCACTAACTAAATCCCACGGTACTCCATACATATTATCCCTTAAAGGAAGTTGAACTATAGCTACAGATAAAACCTGAATTCCGTTGGAATAATATAAAGGTGTAAAAATTATTTAAACAATTTATAAAATTAATAATACATACTGTGGCAATAGCAGGTTTCATCAAAAGGCAATATTATATAAAATAAGATCTGTATAAAATTTGCTCCATCTATAGCAGCAGCCTCTTCCAGTGAAACAGGTATTTTACCGACGAAATTGTTTAATATCAAAACTGCAAACGGAATAACCGAACTTACATATAGTATTATCAAACCTTGATATGTATCGAACAATCCAACCTTTTTCATAGAATTCATATAAAAGGCCTTGCAGTACACAACCTCAGGTATAAGTAAAGTTGCAAGTATAAATGCAAACGCCACACTTTATCCATTTTTGAATTAAACCTGAAAATCCATAAGCTGCCATTGTACATAATATTGTGCTTATTATTAATGTACTCCTACTATTATTTTACTGTATTTCCTATTTTACTTAACAATCCTACATTTTCAATAAGAAATTTATAACTGTCAAGTGTCGGATTATTTGGCAAATAATCTATAGGCTTTTAAATAATTCTCCTGCAGGAGTAATTGATGATATAAAAATCCAATATACAGGAAATAAGATAAGAAATGCAACCACTATAAATAATAACCATCTGCTTATAGATAAACATTTTTATATATTTTATTTTTATTATTACTAGTCATATTCTTCTCCTTTATTCACTGTATTTATTCATAACTCTGATATTAAACCAACTAAATAAAAGCCATTAAAAATAAAAAGCATGATAGCTAAAGTAGAGCATACCCTATATTCAGGTTTGTAAAAGATTCCATTGCTATACGATAAGCTATCAATGATGTATCTTCTCCGGGCCCTCGGATGTCATTGCATATACCAAATCAAATGATGTTAATCTCCATAATGTAAAAAGGTATACATAATGTAATAATATTCCTTTATAATTAAAGGTAATGTGATTTTAAAGAATATTTGAAAAGCATTTGCTCTATCTACTTTAGCTGCCTCTACAAATATCCCCTGAAATGAACTGAAGCCCTGATAATACTAATATTGCAAAAATGGCAAATCTTTCCACAAATCCATTGCTATAACAGCAATACGGGCAGATCCGGTATTTACTAACCAATGAATTGAAAACCCGGTATAAATCTTCTAATTAAATCATTTACCAATCCATAATCATTATTAAACTCCCCATTTTCCGCCATTCCTATAACTACAGCCGGCATAGCCCAGGGTATAAGTACTATTGTTCTTAAAAATCTCCTACCTCTGAATTTCAAATTAAGTATCAATGCAAGTATAGTACCTAATATGACATGAAAGAACATTGATACTACTACAAAATAGAAGTAAATTAATAGAGGAAATTACTTTATCATCTTTTAAACACCTCTATATAATTTTTAAATCCCTACAAACTCGTTTATACCTGACAGAACTTTTAATATTATACATACTATTTTTAAAAAGTAATAATATATAGATAAATTGTGGTAAACTCTTTATCAAAAGTAGCAGGTAAAATCAAAATTACAGGTATACCTTATTGACTTTTTACTATGTTCAAAAATAATTCCTCCTATAATAAAATGAGTGCTGCAGTAATATTTATTTATAAATTCCACACTCGTAGCACTCTTTGGATTATATATTATTTATATTTATCTACCAAATCCTGTGCTTTTGCAAAAATCATCTACCGATATTTCACCCTCATACAAGACATCGGTAAATTGTTCCATATCTGTGATAAACTCCCATAGTTTGCGGAAGCATTGGACGTCCTTTGCACGATTACATTCTGAAGGTATCTGCTGCACATCTCTCTTGCAGGATCACTGTCAGGAACCACCTTCTCAGCAACATCTTTTTCTTGCAGGGCAACGATCAAAAGCCTTATACTGACGCTTCCATTCCACCCTCAGATGCCATATACTTTATTTTATTGCTGCTTCCTTATTTTTGATGCAGAATTCAATACATAACTCACATGAATCTGTAAATATAGCTCTATTACCGTCATCTGTCATTGAAGGCACCATAGCTATATGAATCTTGTCATCACCAAGCATACCTGCTTTCTGGATAATCGGATCCAAGTCCCACATAACCAACAACCATATTTTCCATCATTTGCTTTTTGGATTCATCTGCTCATATTTATCCGCAATTTGATCAATTGCTGTTTCATTATTTTTACCATATCATATAAGAATTGTATTGCTTCCTTATTTTCAGGTCTTGTCCAGTCAAAAATAATCGCCACCGAACATATTTACAAATTGTGCTATTTCATTAAAACACATATGTTTTTCCCAAGATCCACCATACCCATAAGTACCGTTTACTGAAGCAGCTGACATATATTTTTAAAATCTTCCTTTGTATCTATAGAAGTTATTCCGGCATTATCCATTATTGATTTTACCCAAAGGGCTAAATATCCTGAATATCCGGCTACTCCGACAACACTTCTCCTTTATCGGTAATCATCTGCTCCAAATATCCCTTGCAACTCACCACGAATATCATCAGTCATAACTGTATCATTAAGTCCCCTCAAGTTAACCTGAATTTTTAAATGATGCACTCATTTTCATCATTTATTTCCAATATATCTACGCTTGAATCACCTGTAGATAGTATTGTTGTGATTTTTGCTGTCTCGCATCTGAGTCTGTAGGTGCAGCAATTACATTAATCTTTAATCCTGTAGCATCTTGAACATTATTTAACCATTCATCAAAATCAGTATCTGTAGTATTGATACCATATAATGTCAAATCATATTTGGAATTTCCACCGTTTTCCGAGTTTTTGCTTGACTGAGTTGTTCCTGACCCACACCCGGCTAACAGACCTGTTAATAGTACTGTACTTAACATTACACTCTTTTTATTCTTTTTATTCATCTTTTCCTCCTTATTGTCCCTAAACATACTATCTACACACATATAGGACGTACGCTTTTTGATAATTACATCATAGTAGAATTTATAATTTTCAAAAATACAATATATTATGATTCATTTATATTATTTTTGTTTATTGTTTTGTACAGTCTATAATTGCTTTATATGTTTACAAGGAGGTTCTATGCTCTATTATAAGATATGTCAAAAATTTTATATTTTCAAAAATATCATCATAGATTGATTTTTCTTTGATTTGTACTTTACCGCCTCTTATTTTAATGGGCTCACGTGTTGTACAGTATTACACATAAAATTGCAGGTGACAGCATATTAAATTCTATTATACTTGCAGATGATCAACTAAGTATAAGAATTAATCAACAGATTAAATCAAGTTGAAAAAGTATATCTAATACATCAATATGACATGTATTCATTAATGCAAAAATGTCTGATACTCGAGAAGATTTTGCATAATTTCGAATGTTAGGGACAATATTTCTCATTAAAATCAACTTTTTGATTTTTATCATATTGATATTTAGACGATAAAAATATTGCAGCTTCAGAAGGACTCATCCTCTATCTGATTTAAGAAAACAGGTCTCGAAAGATATTATAACTCAAATCAAAAATGGATTTATAAAAACAGTACAATCTTTCCTTATGTCACTAATAACACAAAAAATACTCAAGATGTAATAGCTTGTTTCAATGTATTAAATAATCAAGTTTCCGGTAATACTGAATATGTTTATTTAGTACTCTTACGTACTGATGAACTTTTCCAAAATGCTACAAGAAAGTTTTGACAACGTTAATTTAACAGGATATATAATAGATCAAAAATGGCACTGTTATTTCACATACAAGCAAGGAAACTTATAGGTACCAAGATAAATAATATTGATTTAAATATAAATTCTGATAATACTATAGTTGAGAACAGCAGCTTGCATTATCACATAGTTGTTCTTGATAATGGATGGTATCATATAACTGAAATTCCTAAAAATTACATTTTTAAGCATATATACACATTACTTAGAACGTTTATTATAATAATATTTTATCTGTCCCTGAATACTGTTGGTTATTTTTACTTCAATTAATTTAACCGATAGAATTAGTAAACTGTCTTCCGCTATGGATAATTTTAAACTGGTAAAAAGTATTGAGGATTATATATCTCGCATTAGATAACAATTATTCTCTTGATGAGGTGGATAAACTGGACTGACATTTTTTAAATATGCAATCATCGATTAATAAAAATATGTAATCTATTTTGAGCTTACTTTATCCGAAGATGCTAAGTACCAGCTTCTTCAATCCCAGATAAACTCCTCATTTTTATATAATATTTTGGGAACAATACAAACTTGTCAAACAATAGAGACAGATATAGTCTAATCGTATGATCAGTAACCTTACTCGTCTTTTATAGAATGTCACTTAGAAAATCTGATGAAAAGATAAAAATAAAAGACGAATTGAAATTTCTAAATTATATCTGGAAATGGAACAACTTTTGTCGTCAAGATACACTTAGCTGGACTATAAATGCTGAAGAAGGTATAGAGAACTTTTTAATATGTAAGTTTACATTACAACCTTTTTGGAGAACCTCAATTTTACATGGATACTCATCTGAAAACAAATATACATATCAATATAAATATTTGCTATGGAGATGATGAAGTTATTATTACTATAGAGGATAATGGCTGTGGTATTCCAAATGATAAGTTAGAACAAACTGATATAAATTAAGTAATCATATAGTAGACTATAACCAACATTTCGGCATTTGTAATGTTAATAAAAGAATTTCAAATACTGACTTTGGAAACGGTATTGTCCTGATTGAAAGTGAAGAAAGAAAAGGTACAAAAATTATAATAAAATATGCTCAAATGAGGATTCTCTTGAAAAAGTAGTTTTAGCCGATGATAAACTATATTGTCTCAGAAGGTATAAAATTAAATATTGACTGGAATGAATTAAATGCAGAAATAGTTTTAATTGCAAAAGTGGACAGGAAGTACTTTAATTATATAATTGATAAATCATGTTGATTTAATAATAACCGATAGTTGAAATGCCGAACTTAAACGGAATCTCTCTAGCCGTGAGGCTATAAAAATTAATCCATATATTAAAATAATCTTGATTAGTGCATATGATAAATTTGAATATGCAAAACAGGCTGTCAGTATTGGAGTTTGTGATTATATTGAAAAAGCCTATAGATTATGATTTCTATATAAAAAGATAAAAAGTTCTTTTTGAAATAATAGATAGAGAGCAACGTAATCTGTCTATTGTAAAGGAGCAGACAACTTTATGATAACCAAATTTTTTTCCAGGAGTTACTATATTTCTCAACTGATAAAACATTAGGATATTTTGATAAATATATAAGCTATCTGGAATTGGATATAGTTATTCGCATTTTAATATAATCAAAAATGGAAATTGAAAGTTCTTCTATGCTTTGAAGAAAAATAACGGGCTTTTAACATTTCAAACGGAAATACTAAATATATCGGATGTATCTCCTAAGTAAATGTAAAATTTTTGATAATGTCTATGTATACAGGACTTAAATAATTTAATCTTTATAATAGCACAAAAACAGTAAAACACCCTGCACATTTTTCAGTATGTAATTCATAATGTAGTTTCATCTTTTATAGATAATTATAAATCTCCAATATTAAATATAAATGTTGGAATTGGTACTATTGTTGATAGTATATCAAAAGCTTCATGTATCATATGAAAATGCATGTCATGCTCTAAAATATAGGTTTTTATCCTAACCAAAGTATATTTGATGCTGTTGAAGCTACCGGTAAAGAATTCAGTTTATTATCCACATCAGATTCAGATGATGATGAACTTATCGGACTGTTATGCAAAAAGATAATTCATCAATTGAAGAATGGCTTAAAAACTTCTTTGATGATTTATCAACAAAATATAAAAACAAAAATATTATGTTTATACTGTATATATTCTCTGCTTGGCAAAATATTGAGATTTCTATGAAATAAATATTGATACTACAGGACTTGGAAGAAAGAGTAATATCTGTATATAGCTGTTTTGATACATTTCACACATATGAGCAATTTTTATTATGGATGAGAGAACTTTGCAATTTGGTATGTGATAAACTAAATTTTTCTAAAATCCTACTCATGAACATACATATGAATTGGTAGATAATTATATTAAAAAATAATTTTGAGGATAATATCTCAGTCTGAATGACATAGCAAAATATGCAAATATGAGTCCATCATACTAAGTGCATTGTATAAAAATAACAACCAAAGTATAAGCTGATACTATTACATCATACCGCATTGATGCAGCAAAGGAATATTTAATTAAAACAAACTTATCTTTAAAAAGAAATAAGTATTAAATGCGGTTATGCAAACCAATATTATTTCAGCACAAGTTTTACAATTAGGCATATCTCCATCCAGCTACGAGAAAAGTATTCATCATTATAAATTTATTAAAAGATTATGGAGGAGTGACTCGTTTTGAGTTACTCCTCCCTATTTTTCTATTATTTATAATTTTACTATCTTTCCAAAAATCCGGCTTTAAGCTTGCTCCACTCTACTAGTCCGCCGTCGATATCAGCTTCTGCGAAAAGCTCTGCCGCATTTCCTGCATTTACTGAACCGCCGTACTGAATTCTGATCTTCTCAGCTACATCGCTTCCATATACCTCTTTGATACACTCTCTGATAGCCTTACAAACTTCCTCAGCCTGTAGCAGTTGCAGCAGTCTTTCACCTGTACCGATTGCCCAGATTGGCTCATAGCGATAACAGCGTTTGCAGCGTTCTCGGCACCATCTCTGCATGCGATCTTTATCTGTGTTCTGATAAAGTCTCATTGCAATGCCCTGCTCTCTCTGTGTAAGAGTCTCACCGCAGCATATGATTGGTGATACCATGCTCAAATGCCTTAAGCACTTTCTTGTTTACAGTCTCATCTGTCTCCTGCAAAGTATTCTTCTCTCTGAATGTCCGATGATGACATTTACACTCACATTCTGTAGCATATTTGGTGCTATTTCTCCCTGTATATGCACCGTTCCTCTCTATAGTACATATTCTCTGCACCGATCTGAATATTGCTTTCCTTTGCAGCCTCTATAGCCGAGATTATATCAATTGCAGGTACACAGAATACAACATGCTACTTCATCATTTGCAACTAAAGGCTTGAAACTCATTGATTAATGCAGTTGCTCTGAAGGAGTTTTATCTCATCTTCCAGTTACCTGCAATAATTTTTCTTCTTGCCATAATATTCTCCGTTCTTTTTGGGAATACCTTGGCATTCCCTATATTTTAAAAATTTTTATCTATTGTCAGCTGCAGCTACACCTGGGTAATTCCTTACCTCTAAGAATTCGGGAAGTGAAGCACCGCCACCTGTGAGAAATATGTGTCATCTTATCTGCAAATCCAAGTCTCTTTACCGCATTTACAGAATCTCCACCACCGATAACAGTTGTAGCATCCTTTAGATCTGCTACGGCTCTGCATACTTCAAGTGTTCCCTCTGCAAACTTCTCAAACTCAAATACACCCATAGGTCCATTCCATACTACAGTCTTTGCGCCTTCAAGAGCCTTCTTATAGTTCTCTATTGTCTTAGGTCCGATATCAAATCCTGACCATCCTCGCATCTATAGTATCAACTACCTTAGACTCTGTATCATTTGAGAATTCCTTACCCTCTACATGGTCTACAGGAAGTAAAAGGTTTACTCCTCTTTCCTTAGCCTTGTTTATCATCTCAAGTGCATAGTCAAGCTTATCCTCTTCACAAAGTGAGTTTCCAATTTCCTCTCCTTTGCCTTTAAGAATGTATATGCCATACCGCCACCGATGATAAGTGTATCTACTTTCTCAAGGAGGTTGTTGATAACATTGATCTTATCTGAAACCTTAGCTCCGCCAAGAATTGCTACAAACGGACGAACAGGGTTCTCTAGAGCCTCTCCGAGGAACTTGATTTCCTTCTCCATAAGGTATCCTACAACATTCTCCTTACAGAACTTAGTTACACCAACATTTGAGCAATGTGTCTATGCTGTTGCACTGAATGCATCGTTTACAAAGATATTGTCATCACAAAAGTGCAGCAAGCTCTTTTTGCATACTCTACAGCTGAATCTTCCTTACCGTACTTTGTCTCTTCAGCTCTGTAACGTGTATTCTCCAACAAGAGAAATCCTCCGTCCTAAAGCTCTGCAGCAAGCTTTCTTGTTTCTTCTCCCTGTTACCTTAGGGATCTGAAATGAACTTTACATTTTACTCCAAGTCTCTCTGAAAGTGCAGGAGCCACAGGTGCAAGGCTCATCTCAGGTAACGGCTCACCCTTCTGGCTTTCCAAGATGTGAGCAAAGAATAACTTAGCTCCGCCGTCAAGGAGTTTCTTTTATTGTAGGGATTGCTCCGTCTCATACGATTGTAGTTCTGGATAACCCGTCCTTAAAGGAACATTGAAGTCACAACGAACCAATACTTTCTGACCTTTTTAAATTTTTTAAATCATCTACTGTTTTCTTGTTAGCATAGTTTCTCCTTACATTAAAAAAGGCGGTCCGGCCTAATATGACCGGACCACCTGGTCTCTTTATACTATTTATAATTATGCTAATTCAGCAAAAGTACTTGATTGTTCTAACCATCTGTGATGTGTAAGAATTCTCGTTATCGTACCATGAAACAACCTGAACCTGATATAAATCATCAGCTATAGGTGTTACCATTGTCTGTGTTGTATCAAATAATGAACCATACTGCATACCGATAACGTCAGATGAAACAATCTCATCCTCGTGTATCCGAATGATGCAGATGCGGCAGCCTTCATTGCAGCATTGATATCTTCTTTGTAAGTCCCGCCTCTTTACAACAGCTGTAAGGATTGTTGCAGAACCTGTTGGAACAGGAACCTCTGTGCAGATCCGATAAGCTTTCCGTTGCTCCAGGGATAACAAGTCCGATAGCCTTTGCAGCACCCTGTTGAGTTAGGTACGATATTTTGCAGCACCTGCTCTTGCTCTTCTAAGGTCACCCTTTTCTGTGTGGTCCGTCAAGGATCACTCTGATCACCTGTATAAGCATGGATCATGTGTCACGATACCGCTCTGATAGGGGAGCGCTTGTTAAGTGTATCAGCCATAGGTGCAAGACAGTTTGTTGTACATGAAGCAGCCGGAAATAACTGTGTCACTTGCCTTAAGTGTCTCTCGTTTACGCTGAATACAACTGTAGGAAGATTCATTTCCTGCAGGAGCTGAAATAACAACTTTCTTAGCACCTGCATTGATAGTGCCTGTGACTTCTCCTTTGATGTGTAGAATCCTGTACACCTCAGTACAACATCTCACTCCGATCTGTCCCCAAGGAAGCTTTGAAGCATCTGCTCTTTTGTAGATTGTAATCTCTTCCGTCAACTGTGATTGAACCTCACCTGTTTTCTACTGTGTGCTTTCCTTCTCCTATACGTCCTGCAAATCCTCCTGTGTTGTATCATACTTTAAAAGATGTGCCAACATCTTAGGATCTGTAAGATCATTGATTGCTACTATCTTATATCCATCAGCCTCAAACATCTGTCTGAAAGCTAAACGACCAATACGTCCAAAACCGTTAATTGCTACTTTTACTGACATTTTAGTTCCTCCTAAAATTAGTACTTAAATGATGTTTATCTCAATTGATAATTATTCATCAATCATTCTTAATTGTAGCAAAATTATAAACATAATTGCAAGTAAATCTTTAAAACTTTATTTATATTTCTACTCTTTTACATATCCCGCAATATTTGTTGCATGATCTGAGACACGCTCCAAATTACTTATGATATCAAGGAAATGCGATCCGGCCTGTGGATTACAATCTTCCTTTGACAATCTTTTCAATATGTTTCTCTCTCATTTCATCCTCAAGCATATCCACTTCATCCTCGCTTATTGACCTTTCTCACAGTTCTAAGAGCATCACCGCTTTCGCATTAAGTGCGATTTCAAAGGCTTCAATACTCGTTCTTTGAAATTTCTGCAAGGTCTTCTACCGAGATCACTGAATTCAAGATCGTTGTCTATCATATACTTTGCACTTTTCAGAAAGGTTATCGGCATGACTCACCGACTCTTTCTATATCGGTTACCACATTGGAGATTGTTAATATGCTTTTTCCGACTTTTCACCGAGCGAAAGATTGTCTACCTTTATAAGGAATTCCGTCAAAGCTTCCTGCATATCATCGCTTCTTTTTCGCATTTTGCAACTGTTTCTATATCTTCAAGGCTCTTATTGTTGAGAGCACTCATAGAAACGCATTTAAACTTTTTAGAGCATCCTCCCATGCGGGCAATCTCATTATTTGCAGTCTCGTACAGCAAAAGCAGGCTTAGAAGAACTCTTTCATCAAGCTGCAGTACAGGCTCTTTTCTCCTCTTCCTCAACTTCATCATCCTTACCTCTTATAATCATTCCTGAAAGCTTTACAAGAAGTCCCGCAAAAGGATAAAGTAGTGTAGTCATTGTAAGATTAAAGAATGTATGAAATATTGAAATCTCTACAGCATTGATAGTGTGATTTGCAAGCTTTGCATTAACTGTAAATACTATAACCAAGTATACCGAAGACTATAGCACCCTATTGTATTGAATAAAGATGTATAGCTGCGGCTTCTTTGCAGTTCTTGAGCTTCCCAAACTTGAAATAATCGCTGCAACACATGAACCGATATTTTGTCCCTAGAGTTATATATATGGTTGCTGCAGTATTTACCACACCGTTAAATGCGAGTGTTTGCAAAATACCAACCGACGCTGATGAGCTTTTGCATAAGAGCTGTTACTACAATACCTACTATGATATCTAAGTATCGGATTACTCACCAAGCACTCTGAATGCTTCCTGAGAATATAGGAGCACTTTGTGAAAGGCTTTTATATTGCCTGCCATAAGATCAAGTCCCAAAGACAGCATTCCAAACCTAGAATTAGTCACCTATAGTCTTTTGTCGGATTTTGAAAAACAGTATAAAATATCGCACCTATACCAATCATTAATCGGTGCATAGAACTCCGGCTGAAAGAGCTTGAGTGAATCGCCTATTGTTCCAAGTGATACTATCCACGCTGTAATTGTAGAAAATTGATATTGGCACCCATGATTACACCCCAGCAGCCTGGACAAGGCTTAACATTCCGGCACTCACACAAAAACCCTACCACCATTACGGTGGTAGCACCTGAGCTTTTGTATTATGGTTGTTATTACCGCACCCAGTAAAGATGGCTGTAAAACCTGTTATCCGTTATCTTACTGAGGAACTGTTGCATCTTTCCCTCTGCAGTCTTTTTGCATACCGTCCGCCATGATATGCATTCCATATAGGAAAAGTCCAAGACCGCCTAAGAATCCAAAGAGATATGATACATTATCAATCATTTTTGTTCTCCTCTAAAACATACTACCTACTGATATCCTCTGCAGGATCAAAATCCAACATGCTATATACTGTACATTCTATCAAGTTATATATATTTTAAGCAATACAAGAATGATATTTCAATGAATTAAAAAGACACTCTTTTTACGGGTGCCTTCTAAGGATTTCTATATATAGGATTCATTGTAGGTGCTCTGTTATGATGATGTAATATTATCATACTTCTTCGTAAAAGAATTGAAATACTGCTGAACTTTATTATGAATTATTTCTAAACCTGAAAAAGAATGTTTTTATTTTATTTCAAATATTTATCCATAATGTCACAGAAATCAGTTGCTGCAAAGTAATCCTTATCAGTCTCGGCTTTTCTTATAAGTTTTACATTTCCGTCTTCCTGTAATAAAAGCTCTGCCGACTTTAATCTTTCCGTTATAATTATCCCATTGCAAATCCATGTGCCCGGTATCATGAATATAGATATAATCACCCTTTATCTATCTTTTCGGAAGTTTTCTGTCTATAGCAACGTATCATTGTTTTCACACAGCGAACCTCACAACGTCATATGTATGGTCTGCAATTTTTCCTTCCTCACCAAGTACTGCTACAGGTGATGATATGCTCCATACATGGCAGGTCGCATAAGGTTTCACCGCACAGGCATCCACACCCTATATACCCTTATATGTATGCTTTCATGTATTGCCTCTGTTACCAAAGCGCCATATGGTCCGAGCATATATCTTCCAAGCTCTGTAAATATAGCGACATCTTTAATATCATTTGCTACAAGTACCTCATCATAGACCTTTACACCTTTGCCTATCTCAAATATATCATTAGGCTCTTGGTCGAGGGGTATATGGTATACCCACTCCACCTGACAGATTTATAAAGCTTACACATATACCGCATCTCATTCTTTATTCTTACCGCAAACTCAAACAGTTCCTTTGCAAGTTTAGGATAGTACTCTGTTTGTAACTGTATTGTTTTGCAAGAAATGCATGAATACTGAAGTACTTTTTACACCTTTTGACTTCATTATATTGAATGCTTTGATAATCTGATCCGAGTCATGCCAGTATTTGGCATCTCCCGGATTATCCATTATACCGTTTGACATAGTAAAGACTCCGCCGGGATTATATCTGGCACTCATAGTCTCGTAGGCAATTCTCACAAGTTTTCTACATATTCTATATGTGTGATATCATCCAGATTTATTATTGCTCCAAGATCATTTGCAAACTTGAATTCTTCTATAGGAGTTTCATTTGAGGAAAAACATTATATCTTTTTCCGCTAAAACCGCATGCATCACTTAATTCCAGTTCTGTCATAGAAGAACAGTCCATACCGCAACCGCATTCTTTTAATATATTCATTATAAAAGGGTTCGGGTGGCTTTTACAGCAAAAATATTCTTTAAATCCCTTTATTCCAGCTGAACGCTTCATTTAATCTTTTTGCATTCTCTCTGATTCCTTTTTCGTCATATATATGCGCATGGAGTCGGATATGTTTTTACGATTTTCTCTTACTTTATCTAATGTCAAAAATGGTATTTTTGCATTTTACTTTTTCTATGTATTGCTTCTTCTTCAGATTCGGTGTTTTTCCTCTCTGACCTTTGGCAATACTTGCAATCTTTGGTATCACTTTCTCTGTCTATATTCATGCTTAACACTCGATGCGGCTCTTCCGAGCACTGATATTCCGCTTACTTATTCTGATAATGATTCCTCTGTGGTTGCAAGCAAAAGTTCTCTGTCTTCATCAACAAGTTTTGCTCTGACCAACTTTCCGGTCTTTTCATTATCTTTATAGCATGAGATACCTTACTGCCTCTGTTTTGGACCTTTTTGAACTCGGATATCCTTGTTCTCTTCCATATCCATACTCAGAAACAAGAAGCAAATATTCCCCTTGAGATGCCAGCTGCATTCCGTATGACCTCATCATCTTTGTTCAGTCTCATACCGCGAACACCGGTAGCACCTTCTACCCATAGCTCTTATATCCTTATCATTGACTCTATACACATACCGTCTTTTTGAAACTATGATAAGATCGTCATCACCATGAGTTACCTTAACTTCTATCAGCTCATCATCTCTGTGAGATTTATGGCCGCCAGTCCGTTCTTTCTTATATTGTCAAACAGATTTATCTGACATTTCTATAGTATCTTCTTCTTGTTACCATAAAGAGATATCCGTCCTTTGATTCTTGCCTTCACTCGGGATAATAGCGTGAAATCTTCTCATCAGGCTGCAAATTCAACAAGTTTACTATTGCAACACCTTTGCAGTTCTTGAAGCCTCGGAATCTTATATCCCTTTTGATAGTATATACTCTACCCTTATTTGTGAAGAAGTAAATATCATTGTGAGTGGTTGACATAACAATATCTTTCAATAAAGTCGTCATCAATAGTCTGCATACCCTTGATGCCCTTACCTCTGTTTTGTACATTGAAATTGTCAGACTCATTCTCTTTATATATCCAAGTTTTGTCATTGCAATGATAATATCTTCTTTGATAAGATCCTCATCCTCCATATCATCATCCTGTATAAAGCCTGTTCTTCTGTCATCCTTATACTTATCTTCAACTACGAATTTCTCTTTATAACTCCGAGAAGTTTTTGTTATCTGCCAATATACCCTCAAAATATGTAAATCTAGATAAAAGCTCATTATACTCAGACTCAAGTCTCTCTTTCCAGACCCAAAGCGCTCTAAGACGCATATCAACCATAGCCTGTGCCTGCACATCACTAAGTCCGAATCTCTTTATAAGTTCTTTCTTTTGCAATACTTACATTTGTCACTGCCTCTGATAATCTTTTATATCTCATCAATATTATCATAAGGGCTATAAGCAAACCTTCCAAAATATGAGCTCTTTTCCTTAGCTTTTATTGAGATCATACTTTGTTCTTCTTGTTACTACATCCTCCCGATGTAAGATAATACTCAAGCATCTGTAAAATATTAAGCACCTTTTTGGCTGATTATTTACAAGTGCAAGCATATTTACACCCGAAAGTTTCCTGTAACTGTATGCTTATATAATCTGTTTAGTATAACTCCGGCATTTACATCTCTTCTGAGTTCTATAACAACTCTCATTCCTTCTCGGTTTGATTCGTCTCCCAAGATCTGTAATACTGTTCATTCTTTTTATCTTTTACAAGTTCGAGCAATCTTTTCGATAAGCTTTTGCTTTTATTTACAAAAGATATGGAAGCTCGGTAACTATAATTCTGTTTTTGCTGTTCGGCATTGCTTCTATTTCAGATACTGCTCTTACCTTTATCTTTCCCTCTACCTGTAGTATAGGCTCTCTGATTCCTCTAAGTCCAAGTATATGCGCACCTGTAGGGAAATCAGGTCCTTTTATGATATCAAGCATCCTACCGATAGTGGATCTTTTTCTTCTATTTTATTATCTATTATTCTTACTACGGCATCTATTACCCTCGCTTAAATTGTGAGGTGAATATTTGGTAGCCATACCACTCGCAATACCTGTGGTACCGTTTACAAGGAGGTTCGGATATCTTGACGGCAGTACTGTAGGCTCTTTTCAGTCTCATCAAAGTTTGGAGCAAAAGTCAACAGTGTCCTTATTTATATCGGCAAGCATCTCCATGGCAATCTTTGAGAGTCTTGCCTCTGTATATCTCATGGCTGCGCCGTCTCCGTCCACAGATCCGAAAGTTTCCGTGTCCGTCCACAAGAGGATATCTCATGGACCAATCCTGAGCCATATTTACCAATGATCCGTATATTGAAGAATCTCCGTGTGGGTGATATTTACCCATTGTATCTCCGACAATACGGGCAAATTTTCTATGCGGCTTATCAGGACCGTTATTTCAGTTCTATCATAGAAAAGAGCACTCTTCTTGTACAGGCTTTAAACCGTCTCTTATATCGGGAAGCGCTCTTGCTGCAATAACACTCATTGCATAGTCAATATATGACTTTTTCCATGGTTTTCTTTTAAGTCGATCTCATTAAACTTGTCGAAAAACATTTGGTTCCATATTTTAACCTAACTTTTTAAATATCCAAATTCGATACATACTTCGCATTTGTCTCTATAAACTCTCTTCTCGGAGCAACCTGATCTCCCATAAGAGTATTAAATGTTAAATCTGTTTCTGAAAGCATAGACTGTCAAGTACCACTTTTTTTAAGTACTCTTCGTTCAGGATCCATAGTTGTTTCCCTGAAAGCTGTTCGGCATCCATCTCCTCAGACCTTTATATCTTTGTATCTTATTATTCTGATCTCTTCCGACTTCTTTTAAGATATTATCAAGCTCTTCATCAGAATATGCGTACCATACCTTTTTATTCTTCTCTAACTTATACAGTGGGAGGCTGAGCCAGATATACATGACCTTCCTTTATAAGTTCAGGCATAAATCTATATATAAATGTCAGCATCAATGTATCAATATGAGCTCCGTCCACATCGGCATCAGTCATTATAATGATTTTATTATAGTGAAGCTTGCTGATATCAAAAATCTTCCTGTATACCTGTACCGAATGCTGTAATCATTGACTTAATCTCGGCATTTGAATATACCTTATCAGGTCTTGCCTTCTCCACATTGAGTATCTTTTCCTCTAAGGCAAAATAGCCTGTATCTCTTCTTGCATGATTTTGCGGAACCTCCCTGCAGATCTCCTCGACTATAAATATCTCACATTCTTCAGGATTCTTGCTTGAACAGTCCGCCAATTCTACCCGGTAAACCCATACCGTCAAGTGCAGACTCTTCTTGTAAGATCTCTTTGCCTTTTCTTGCTGCAGCTCTTGCTCTTGCGCTGTAATAGCCTTTATCACTTATAAGTTTTGCTATTCCGGGATTTTTGCTCAAGGAAATAAGCAAGCTTCTCACTTACTATAGCATTCACTGCAGTCTGTGCCTCGGAGTTTCCAAGTTTTTGCTTTGGTCTGACCTTCAAACTGTGGGTCCTGTATTTCACAGAGATTATAGCTACAAGTCCTTCCTTATGTCTTCTCCCGAAAGATTATCCCTCATTTTCCTTTCAGCAGTTTATTGTTTCTGGCATATTCATTAAATGTCTTTGTAAGTGCATTTTTAAATCCTGAAAGATGAGTTCAATCTCGTGAGTATTTATATTATTTACAAAAAGTATAAATCCTCTGTATAAGTGTCATTGTGCTGCATTGCAACTTCAACAACCACATTTTCTTTCACACCCTCACAGTATATTACTCATCGTATATAGGTGCCTTACCCTTATTGAGATATGTAACAAATTCCTTGATACCACCCTCATAGTGAAAAGACATTTCTTTCTTTTCTTCTCTGTCATCAATCAAAACAATTTTTAACGCCTTGGTAAGAAAAGCTGTCTCTCTTAATCTGACTTTCAATATATCAAAGTCATATACTGTTTCTTCAAATATAGTTGCATCCGGTAAGAAGCTTACCTCGGTACCGCTTTCACTCGATCACATTCACCTATCACATGCATATTTCTCTACGACTTTACCCTTTTTCAAATCGCATATGATAGATTTTGCCTTCTTTATAAACCTTACATCGAGCCAAGTAGATAATGCATTTACTACAGATGCACCTACTCCATGCAGTCCGCCTGAGGTCTTGTATCCTCCACCGCCGAATTTTCCTCCGGCATGCAGTATTGTAAATACTACCTCAAGTGCCGGCTTTCCCGCCTTTTGCTGAATGTCTACCGGTATACCTCTACCGTTATCTCTTGCAGTGATTGAATTATCTTCATTTATTTTTACCTTTAATCTCGGTACAAAAATCCTGCAAGAGCCTCTATCTACAGAGTTATCTACTATCTCATAAACAAGATGATGAAGACCCCTTGATGATATTGGAACCAATATACATTCCGGGTCTTACTCTAACGGCCTCTAAACCTTCCAGTATTTGAATTTGGGATGCACCATACTCTGTACTATACTATCTCCTTTAAATCATCTGAGAATACATTCTCAGGAAAAATTTACTCTTAATGTCATATCGATATATTATAAACATTTTTGAAAATGTGGAATAAAATTACTACATATAACAGAAAAAGGGGTGCCACGCACTCTAAAAATATACATATATTACAAAGCTGTTATAAAAGTCAAAAATCCGAAAACTCACACCCTGCCGCATTCGGTATAATAAGGATATAATCTATTTTATGTTCATTTGTTAAGCCCATATATAACCCATAACAACAAGATATTGCTGCTACAAGCGGCTGCAGAGGTTGAGATTTCTCACCACCTATATTTGCTATAATTTGCGGTATATAAGATAAGAATACTAAAAACCCGATAAATGCTCCTATAGATCCTATGAATGTATTAATTCTCTTTTTGTCATTGAATATTACCTCCGAAAATCAGTTTATAAATATACATGTGAATTTATGTGTGATAATATAACACATAATTTTGAAGGCTGCAAATTTTAACAGAGTTTTTACGAAGATTTTTAACATTATTTTTATATATTATCATTTTTGCATTCTGTATTTTTATTAGTTTTAACCAGTGTGAGTTTTTATTTTATTTTACATCCACATAGCACCACAAAAAGGATGATTACTCAAAAATTTAAACAATTTTTATAAAATACTTGTATACAATGAGTTAATTATATTCATTTTCTTTTATTGTACCTTTTGTTACTTTAAACACCTTTCCAATATCCAAAGATTTATTCAAAAATCTTCAACACCTGTACAGGTAATCAGAGTTTGAATATGTTTTATGGACTCCAAAAAGGTGAGACTGTCTTTTTCCGTCAAGTTCGGATAATACATCATCAAGTAAAAGTACAGGAAATTCTCCGTATCTTGATTTTATAAGCTCTATCTCAGATAATTTTAATGATAAGGCAAGACTTTTTATGCTCTTGTGAGCCGAATTTTTCAAATCCATTTCCCCGTTTAGAAAAATGAAAAATCATCTCTATGTGGTCCTACATTTGTAGTCTTATACCTTATATCACTTGTTCTTGATCAGTTCTTCCTCAAAAACCATCTTTTTCCACATTCTTTTCATATACTACATTTATCTTCTCACCACCTGGAGAGTAAAGAATGTATACCGAAAATGACCTCATTTAATTCTTTTATAAAGGCTTCTATAAGCAATCAAACTACTGTAGTTTTACAAGCTGCATATCCCAGATATCCAAAGTATCCTCAACACCGCTCTTAAAACCGATTTCTTTTTAAAGCTTGTTTCTGCTGATCAAGCACCTATTGTGGTAATCAGAGTGGAAAACATAGAGCTTATTTAACTGACAAAGCTCCATGTCCACAAAATTTCTTCTCCTTAGGACTTCTCTTTGATAATATTCAAATCTTCCGGAGAAAAAATACAACATTGCAGGTACCGAAAAGCTCACTAAGCTTTTATACGGAATACCGTTTATAGTAACCCTTAGACTTCTGTCTTTTTCAAATGCATATCAAGCCTTTCACCGATGAGTTGTCATCATCAGCTTAATATGCGATTCATTGCTTCCTGAATTTTATAATATCTTTATCTTTTCCTCTATGAGACTTTGAAGTGGTGGCAAGATATATTGACCTCAAAAATATTTGTCTTTCCCTGCGCATTGTCACCGTAAAATATATTTACACCGCTTGAAAAGTTTGATATTCAAACTCATAGTTTCTATAGTCCTAAGCTCCAACGATTCTATAATCATTGTTCTCGTATGTAAATATATCGCCGTCTCTAAGTTTCTGCCTTCTAAGCTCTACCTGAATTTACCAAAACCTCTCCGGCCTGTATTACCATCTTAGCTTCTGAACCCATTGATACGGCACCTGCAAGCTTCATAGCCTGCTCAAGCTTTATATATTCATCTCTAATTTCTAACTTCTGCATACTTCACCTTTATCCTACAAAATTTACCGGCAATATCATATATGTATATGAATTTTATCATCTTTGATAAAACATGGAGATTTTTGCATTTGTAAAATAAATATTCACAAACTCATCATCAATTACCTTTAATGCATCCACTAAGAACTTAGGGTTGAAAGGCAATCTCAAATCACTTCCGCTTTTTCAATGTTTACTTTTGGCATCCATAAATCCAAGTGACGAATTTACAGACAATGGGTGTTCCGTTTTTCTATATCAAGAATCAAAGGCTTATGCTCATTTTCCTGATAAGTATCATAGCCTGCTCTATAGCACTTTTGAAATCTGTTTCGCTGACTGTAACTCTTGGTATCATAGTCACTTTGAGAGCATGGTCTCAATTCTGAAATATCTCACCGTCAAGAATTCTTGATAATACCAGTGTTTCTGTCAAACTCAAAAAGTATATGATCCTTTGAAAAATAAATATTAACATCTTTTTGAGTATCACTGTCAATTATCCTCATAACTTCCTGTAAGGACTTGATAGAACCACGCATCTTTTGATTCTCGAAATTTCCGTTTAATTCGATATTTCTGATAGACATTCTATGTCCGTCAAGAGTAACGAATTTAGCCACATTATCTTTAATATCTATAAGCTCTCCGCCCATCATTCTGTTGATATCGCTTATAGCTGTTGAGAACTCGGTCTGTCTGATAACTTCTTTTTAAACTAAACTGTGAAAGCTTTTGATAAAAATCATCCCTGTCTACCTGCGGCATAGGTATAAATCTCAGGATCTATTCCCATGATATTAAATACCGCCTGGTCACATCTGATAGTGGTCTTGAAAACCCTTATCTACGTCAAGCTTCTATTAAAGAATCCGTATTATCAAATTTCTTACAATATCGGAGAAGAGTTTTGCATTCAAAAACCACTCCACCCGGATTAACTTTATAATCGCATCCACCTCTGTTTGGATTGAAAGTTCTGTGTCTGTAGCATCTAAAACAACTCTGTTATCAGCTGCCGTTATAAGTATTGATTCTAAAATAACACTTGAAGTCTTAGTAGATATAGTCTTCATTACAATGCTTAGAGCATTTACTAATTGTGCTTTTTGAAATTTTAAATCATTGTTCCTCCGGTTGGCGAATTTTTACTCAGAAAAGAGTCTCGCTCGCCATGATAAATAATTAAATATATTTTTAGTATTAGTATTATTATAGTGTGTGGATAAGTGCAAAAGTCTCAAAAAGCCTTGTAAATACTTGCTTTTTAGCTGATTTTTGTAAACATCACCATGTTTGGGAACTACCCTGTATAATTTGGATTACTGTGGAGAAATCTCTTTGATAGTTTCAATCAGTTTGATTCTAGCTCACTGTCGGAGACGATTCTCTTAGTAATTACATCCTCGAATTGACTATCGTAGAGTGATTCTGTCACCCAAAAATTGACCTATTTTAGTTTGAGTATCATTGGTCATTTTTCCACAAAGATAAACTGTAATATGTCTTGCAGTGGCTACAGGCTCTTTTTTTCTGCTCCCTTTGGCTTTTAAACTCGCCAAGGTGATATTGAAATGATCCGCCACCACGGTTGCAATATATTCTCAGTTATTTTTAGTGAGCATCGGGAGTAATCATATCCCTTCAGTACCGTTTTTGCCAGCTCTATATCAATTTCCTGATTTTTATTAAGTCTGCTCATAGCGTAAAGCTTATTTAGTGCTCCCTCAGCATTCTGATATTACTTTTTATATTGGTAGCACAAATTGAATAACTCATTATCAATGTTTTTGCTGTCTCTTTCTTCCTTACTTCTAAGAATTGCCATTCTTGTTTCAAAAGTCCGGAGAAAATCTCTACTGCGACACCCTAGGCAAAATCTTGAACGAAGTCTCTTCAAGGTTTTAAGCTCCATAGGAGGTCGGTCTGAAGAAAGTATTATCTGTTTTTTCTGCTCATACAATGCATTGAAAGTATGGAAAAGTTCTTCCTGTATTGCATCCTTACCGCCGATAAAACTGAATATCATCAATAAGAAGTACATCAACATTACGATATTTTTGAGCGATATTCCTGTAAATTACTGTTTTTAGCGCATCAATATATTCATTAAGGAATTTCACTGCTGACATATAAAATGATTGCCTCGGATTGTGTTCCAATATGTACTGGCAATGGAATGCATCATGAGTTTTTCCAAGACCAACGCTCCATATATAAAGAAGGGATTGTAATGCTCCCCGGATTTTGACTTCCCGGAGATTCAGCTACAGCATATAGCGGTTGCATGTGCCAGATCATTACTTTTTACCTACTACGAATGTATCAAAAGCATAAAGCGATCCAGATTTGCACCCTTTAAAAGCTTCAGAGTTGTTTACCGGATGTCGCTTATTGTCTCATCAGTGTATTTTGATATTTTTGTTTCCTGTTCTGACTTTTTCTAAAAACAACATTACATTTTTATTAAGCAACTTCCCTCTATGGATACCGAAAGGTAGTAGGAGTATTGTAACATAAGTTTTTAAAAAGGTTGTGAAGGAACAGTGATGACCAAGGTATAAACTCCCTTTGAATCCTTATCGATTGATGTAGGAATCATGGGTTTTATCCATGTATTGTATGATACAGGTGAGAGCTCATAATCATCTCTTAAAAACGTGATTATTTCCTCCCAACTGGATTTTATCTCTATCTATCATCCTTTTACCCTTTTTAGGATAAGTATAAACTAGGTAAAGTATATCAGGTATTCATATCAATGTAAAGAAAAAGCAAAAAGAAAAATTATCAACATAGATATTCACAAAGTTATGGACAACGTAGTTGATTAAAAACTATAAAAATAAATTATCCATATTAAAAATGATAAAACAGATGTAAAAAGCCTTATACACAGAATGTTGATAACGATGTTGACAAAGAAAATGGCTTAAAATATAACAAGACAAGAAATATCAACATTGAGATAAAAATAAATATCCACACACTATCAACAAAATGGATAACTAAAAATATAAAACATTTAGATTTTAAACAATGAAAATATACAGGTGAAATGTGGATAATTATGTTGATAAGAATTTTAACAGTCGAAAACCTGGGGAACAATATTCATACTTTTGAGATAATAAAAATATTGATAAAAACGGAGTATTAAATATATAATATTATGCATTATATCCAATAGGAGTAGTAGCGAGAGGAGAAAAATGAAGAGAGATTCTTATCAGAAGACAAAAGAATGGTAATCATGGCTATCTTTATAGCTATAATTATTATTCAGACATTGGTACTATTTTGGGATTTATACCGCTGGTATAATGAACGCAACTATCATTCATGTAACGGCAGCCATTAGGGGCAATCTTACTTTGGGTGGAAAAGAAGGGAGCAGGACTGGGATTTGTATTCGGACTTGGCAGTATGTGGAAGAATACATTCATGCCGAACCCGACATCATTTTTGTTTTTTTCACCGTTTGCACCGGCCATAGCAGGACACACAGGCGGAATAAGATCTGTAATAGTATGCTTTTGTTCCGAGAATACTGGTAGGTATAGTGGCTGCACTTTGTTTTCAGAGCAATAAGAAAAACAGGTAGGGTGAAAAATAGCACTCCTGGTATCAGGATGCCATGGCGGCAATAACAAACACCATATTGGTAATGAGCGGTATATACTTTTCTGTTCGAGAGCATTATGCAAGTGCAACAGGGAGAGAGATTGACACAGTTGCCGGTTGTAATAGTAGGTATAATAGGAACACAGGGAGTAGCAGAGGCGATAGTTTCTTCAATCCTTACTTAGCTGTAGCAGGTACATTATTAAAAAAATCAGTGAAGAGCGATAAAGCTATTGACTTGTATACCTTCTTATATATAATACTAGGGTGCGTTCTTTGGAAAAGTAAAGAACATAGACTTAGAAAAGACTGGACAAAACGAAAAAGAAATAAGGAGGTATCAGATCATGAAGATGACATTCCAACCCTAAGAAGAGACAAAAGATCTAAGGTTCATGGTTTTAGAGCAAGAATGAGTTCAGTAGGCGGTAGAAAAAGTTTTAGCTGCCAGAAGAGCAAAAAGGAAGAGCTAGATTATCAGCTTAAAAATAAGGCAACAGCCGGAAAACAGATGAGTACTACATTATGTAGTAAAGAATTTATCTGTCGAAGATTACTTAGGATAGTCTTATGACTATCCTTTTTAGTTTATGGTAGTATTACATTTAATCTAATATAAGATGCTTTTTGCATTTGAGGAGTTTATGGAAAAATTTTCCTTCTTTAAGAAGTAATGCTGATTTTCAAAGGGTATATAAGAACGGAAAGTCGTATGCCAATAAAAACTCTTGTTATGTATGTATATGGAAATAATTTGGATTACAACAGGATAGGTATATCGGTTTCAAAGAAAGAAACGGTAACAGTGTAGTCAGACATACATTTGCAAGGAAAAATCAGAGAAATTTTTCAGATTGAATAAGATAGAGAAAAAGGGATTAGATATAATAGTAGTAGTACGAGTAGGTGCAGATGTAGGGATTATCATAAATTGGAAAGTGCCTATTTACATTTGCTGAAATCACATAGACTGGATAGAGAAAATGTTGAAGAAAATAAATAGCTTAGTATTAAAGGGTATGATTAGCTTTATTAGATTCTATCAAAAATATCTGTCACCGCTAAAGGTAAGAACACATTGTATTTATACTCCTACCTGTTCACAATATGCCATAGAGGCTTTAAAAAACATGGCATAATAAAGGGGATCACTACTTAGTATATGGAGAATATTGAGATGTAATCCTTTCGCCAAAAGGTGGATACGATCCCGTGCCATAAGTATATTTATGGAATTTAGTGTTAGAAAATCTAATGAAATTTGGAGGAATTAGCTGGACGTTGTACTGTTAACAAAGTCATCCACACCTATTATAGGTTGGTTTGTTGAAATACTTGATTTATAATGAATCTGATATTTGATTTGGGGAATTACAAATATCGGTGTCGCTATTATAATTTTTACACTGGTAATCAATATAATAATGATACCTTTTGACTATAAATCAGCAGAAGTCACAAAACTTATGGCTGTAATTCAACCTCGAGATAAAGGCTCATACAGGATAAATATAAAGGAAAAACAGATAATGAATCGGCAATGAAGATGAATGCTGAGACAAGAGCTGTATACAGTAAGTACGGTACAAGTATGACAGGCGGTTGTCTTCCGCTTCTATACAGATGCCTATATTGTTCGGACTTTTATCAGGTTATATACAGAATACCGGCATATGTAACAAGTGTTCGCAGCGTATTTGAGACTGTGGCTACTTCACTTATGCAACAGTCTGATTATATAAATAAGATAAGTGATTTGGCAAAAGCTGTAAAGACTTCCTATAGAAAAATAATGACTATACGGTTACAAATAAAGTAATAGATTTATTATATAAATTTACACCTGAAAAATGGACTACATTGTCAGAGACATTTCCTAATATGAGTAATGTCTTGGAGACAAGTATTCTCTTATTAAGCAGATGAATTCATTCCTCGGTATTGATTTATCGGTATCACCATGGCAGGGAATGAACAATATAAATGTAGCATGGATAATACCGATATTGGCCGGAGTTACACAGTTTATATCAACTAAGGTAATGACAACAAACCAGCCGAAAGAACGGAGAGCCTGAGAATGAGATGGCAAAACAGATGCAGAGTATGAATACTGTAATGCCTATCATGTCAGTAGTATTTGTTTTACCTCCTGCAGGTATCGGTATATACTGGATAGCTTCTGCACTTGCAAGAACAGTTATTCAGTTACTTGTAAACTACAGACTTAAAGATCTTGATATTGATAAGCTTTGTAGAGTCAAATCTGCAAAAGCAAAATGCAAAGAGAGCAAAAGCAAGGACTTCCTGCATTAAGCGCAAATAAGAAAGTCATCGAAAATGCAAAAGCATATGGATGAAATCGAAAAGCAGGAAAAGAAGAAAGAGCAAAGAAAAATACGAAGTGAATGCCAAGAATTTAAAGGATTCTACAGAGTATTACAATAAGGATGCAAAAACCGGGTTCACTTGCTTCAAAGGCTAATATGGTAGCCAAGTACAATGAGAAGCAGGCAAAATTCTAAGAAAAAAATAAATAGGAGGAAAGAGATGGACAGAGCTAGAGTTTCAGCAAGAAATTATGATGAAGCTTTTAACCAAGGCTTTAATAGAGCTTTGGAACCACAAGTGATAATGTGGATGTAGAGATAATTGAAAGAGGCACTAATGGATTTTTGGGAGTTTTTCGGTGCAAAAGCCATGGACTCTTAAGGTTACAATAAAGAAATCTGCTGATACAGAGAAAAGAATTCATCAGAAAAGAAACACGAAAAGCAGAAGGGAACAAAAATCTCCTATTGAGAAAAAGAAGTAGAGAAAAAGGAAACTGCATCAGAAAAAGGTAGAGACTGTTGTAGAAGAAGTTACAGTAGAAGAAAAAAAGAGACATCTGTACAGTCTGAAGAAGCTGTAGACGAATATGCACAGTTTTTACGGTGAGGAAGAGCCTTCTTCTACAAGCAGACGAGTACTTACAAATGATGAGCTTGGAGCAGATAAGAGACAGAGCTGATGCTTTTCTAAAGGATTTCTTTCAGCAGCAATGAATCTTCCTGCACATGTGGTATATAATTTCTCATTTAAGACAAATGAGCTTTCTATCGTAATAGAGAGTGAAGAAGACTTAGGCGTATTGATAGGAAAAAGAGGTCAGACTCTTGATTCACTTCAGTATATATTGAGCCTTGTAGTGAATAAGAGCAGCGAAAGCTATATAAGAATAAAAGCTTGATACTGAAAAACTACAGAAAAAAAGAGAAAAGATAAACTTGAAATGCTTGCAAAGAATATAGCTGCAAAGGTAAAGAAAACAGGCAAGTTTCACAGAGCTTGAACCTATGAATGCTTATGAGAGAAGAATCATACATGCTGCACTCCAGGGAGACAATATGGTATCTACAAAGAGTGTAGGTGAGGAACCTTTCAGACATATAACAGTTTATCCGAAGAAGAATTTTAAACAAAACAGAAGAAGCCCTAAAAGGAAATACAATAAAGAACCGGTCTTGTGAAAGAGGGCTGTTAATAACATAGTTATTGATGGTCCTCTTTTATTTTCAGTAACAATATAAAGTAATAAAAGTAGGATTATATAAATATGAAGAGAATAGATACTATTGCCGCTATAGCAACAGCACTTGGAGAAAGTGGAATAGGCATAATAAGAATAAGCGGAGAAGATGCCGTAAGTATAGCCGATAAGATATACAGCGGAAAGAAAAGACTGATTGAGGCGGACTCACATACTATCAACTACGGACATATTTTTTTCGGTGAAGAGATAATAGATGAAGTTTTGGTAATGCTAATGAAAGCACCAAGAACATTCACAGGTGAAGATACGGTAGAGATAAACTGTCATGGAGGGTATATTGATACTTGAAAAAGTATTGCATGCTGTACTGGAGTCGGGGGCAAGGATGGCACTTCCTGGGAGAATTTACAAAGAGAGCCTTTTTAAACGGAAAGATGGATCTCAGTCAGGGAAGCGGTCATAGATATAATAGAGGCAAAGAATGAACTGGCATTAAAAGCCGGAATCAGACAGCTAAACGGAGCTGTAACAGAGAAATATAAAGACAATAAGGGCTCAGATACTGGAGCAGATAGCATTTATAGAAGCTGCACTTGACGATCCTGAACATTATTCACTGGACGGATACAGTGATAAACTCAAAAGATAGTAAAGAAATTATATACAAGAATAGAATACTTAAAGAAATCATTTAAAGACGGGAGTATTATAAAGGAAGGTATAAATACGGTCATAATAGGAAAGCCGAATGCCGGAAAAATCTTCCATTTTAAATCTCCTTTCAAGAACAGACAGGGCAATAGTTACCGATATAGCCGGAACAACAAGAGATACATTGACGGAGAATATCAAACTGTCAGGTATCAGCTTGAATATCACGGATACAGCAGTGATCAGACAGACTGATGATGTGGTGAAAGTATAGGAGTACAAAAAGCAATAGAGGCAAGTAATAATGCAGACTTGAAATTTGGTGGTAATAGACGGGACTTTTTACCTTTAGATAAAGAAGATATAGAGCTGCTTGAAAGTGTAAAAGGATAAAAATGCAATAATATTGCTTAATAAGTCTGATAGAGAGCTGAAATTAAGTATTGAAGATATCAAGAAGTACAGTGATAAGGATGTTATAATATTCTCAGCCAAGGAAAATATAGGAGTAGATGAATTGGAGGATATGATCAAGGCTAAGTTTATTTCAAAAGAGATAAATTTCAATGATCAAGTAATTATAACAAATATAAGACATCAGGAAATAATAAATGAAGTATCGGAATCTTTGGAAATGTGTCTTTCAAGTATCGAAGAAGGATATGAAGAGGACTTCTTTACAATAGATCTTTTAAATGCCTATGAAGCATTGGGTGAGATAATAGGTGAAACAGTGGATGATGATGTTGTAAAATGAAATATTCTCAAAGTTCTGTATGGGTAAGTAATATAATTGTATCACAATTAAATAGAGGTAGTTAATGAATATAATAGAAAAGTATATGATATTGTGGTAGTCGGAGCAGGTCATGCAGGATGTGAGGCGGCACTTGCAAGCGCAAGACTTGGACTGAAGACTGTAATATTTACAGTAAGCGTGGATTCCATAGCTTTGATGCCATGTAATCCAAATATAGGTGGGAGTTCTAAGGGACACCTTGTAAGAGAACTTGATGCACTTGGCGGAGAAATGGGAAAAATGTATTGATAAGACATTTAGACAATCCAAAGATGCTGAATGCATCAAAAGGACCTGCAGTGCACTCTCTCAGAGCACAGGCCGACAAGCAGGAATATTCCAAAGAAATGAGAAAAACCTTGGAGAATACTCCAAATCTTACTATATGTCAAAAAGAGATAACAAAGCTTATAATTGAGGATAATATATGTAAAGGTGTTGAAACCGTATCAGGAAGTAAGTACTTTGCTAAAGCGGTCATTTTAGCACAGGTACATATTTGAATGCAAGATGTATATATGGAGAGGTGGTTGAATATACAGGACCGAACGGTCTAAAATCGGCAAATCATCTCACATCTCTCTTTGGAATACGGTATTGATTTAAACAGATTTAAAACAGGTACTCCTGCCAGAGTTGACGGTAGAACTATAGATTACAGTGTGATGCAGGAGCAATATGGAGATGATCCGGTAGTACCTTTCACTTTTGAAACAGATCCTGACAGTGTACAAAAAGAACAGGTAAAATGCTATCTTGCATATACAGGTGAAAAGACTCATGAAATAATAAGAGAAAAATATAGACAGATCACCATTGTTTTCAGGGTGCTATAAAAAGGAACAGGTCCCAAGATATTGTCCCTTCTATAGAAGATAAAGTTGAAAATTTCCTGATAAAGACAGACATCAGATTTTTGTAGAGCCGGAAGGACTTTATACAAATGAAATGTATCTGTCAGGACTGTCAAGCTCTCTGCCTGAAGATGTACAGTATGCAATGATCAGAAGTATAGAAGGTTTTGAAAATGCGGAAATAGTAAGAAACGGATATGCAATTGAATATGATTGCATAGATGCCAGACAGTTAAAAGACAGCTTGGAGTTTAGGGAGCTATTGAAGGTTTGTTTGCAGCAGGTCAGTTTAACGGTAGTTCGAGATATGAAGAGGCTGCAGTTCAAGGGACTTATGGCAGGTAAATGCATCCATGAAAGTTATGGGAAAAGAACCGGTTGTAATAGGTAGAGATCAAGGGATATAGGTGTACTATAGATGATTTGGTTACAAAAGAAAGTCATGAGCCATATAGAATGATGACATCAAGATCTGAATACAGACTACTTTCTCAGACAGGATAATGCTGATATCAGACTTTCAAAAATAGGCTATGAAGTAGGACTTATATCTAGAGGAAAAGATATCAAAGACTTCTGAAAAGAAAAGACAGATAGATGAGGAAATTGAAAGACTCGAAAAATATCCATAGGAGCGAAATGCTCAAAGTACAGGAATTTTTTAGTAAGAAACGGATCTACACCTCTTCAAACTTCAGCAAACTCTGGCAGAAATAATAAGAAGACCTGAGTTAAATTACGATCTTACAAAAAGAACTTGATGAAGACAGAAAAGAACTTAAGGAAAAGAAGTCAGAGATCGGTAAATATAAATATAAAATATGAGGGCTATAAAAAGGCAGGAATCACAGGTAAAAGCAGTTTAAAAAAACTTGAAAAACAAGAAAATACCTGTAGATATAGACTATAATAATGTAAACAGTCTTAGAATAGAGGCGGTACAAAAAGTTAGCAAAAGTAAGACCAAGCTTCTATCGGTCAGGCATCAAGAATATCGGGAGTGTCACCTGCAGATATAACCGTATTATTGGTATATTTAGAGACCTATAAGGAGAAAAAGAATGTATAATGATATGGTAAAATACTTATCAGAAAGCAATATTCTTGATGTTGATATATCTGATGAGAAAAAGAAAACTGTATAAATTCTATGAGATTTTGGTTGAGAAAAATAAGGTTATGAATCTTACTTCAATAACAGAAATCAAGGAGTTTACATATAAGCATTTTATAGACAGTATTGCTTTTGAAAAATCCGTAAAAAGATCTCGGAAGCAAGAATTATAATATAGTGGACATGGGTACAGGTGCAGGTTTTCCCGGGAATACCTTTGGCTATAGTATATCCGAATCTTAATCTGACTTTTAATAGACAGCCTTAATAAAAGGATAAAATTTATAAAAGAAAACCTGTGAAATATTGGATATTAAAAATGTAAATGCAATACATTCAAGAGCTGAGGATATAGACAGAAATAAAGATTACAGAGAGAAATTTGATATATGTGTATCCAGAGCTGTTGCAAATCTGGCATCACTTTCAGAATATTGTTTACCTCTGGTAAAGACATGGCGGAAGTTTTATATCATACAAATCAAAGGGGTATGAAGTAGAAATTGCTGAGGCACAAAAAGGCAATAAAAAAAGTGCTGGGTGGAGAAACAGGAAATATTGAAAAGTTTGAGCTGGGTGAATACGGAGAAAGAATTTTACTTGATATAAAGAAAATAAAAATCCACACCGATAAATATCCGAGAAAAAGCCGGTTTACCGACCAAGGAACCTATAAAGTAAAATATGTTTCACATGAACATATAGTTTTATCCATACAGTGATGTTTCATGTGAAACATTATACTGTATGCGATTTTTAATTGTATATATTATAGTCATAATGTATAACATGGGTGTAGTTCGAAAAAGTACAGATATAGTCAGTAAGGTTTTATGTAGTTCTTTTATTTATATATAATTATAAATAATTGAAACAATTTATAGTGTGAAACAAAGTAATGTTTCATATGAAACATTAAAAATAATAAATTTATTTTAACTGTATCGCATTGATTAGAAAAATACTAGTATGATAAAAATATAAAAAGTAATTATATATCGAATGAATATAAGTACAGAATTTAATTGTTGGCTTATATTATTCTATAAAATAAGGGGTTTAAAAAGTGAAAAATACCCAAAAATTTTAACTGCTATGGTGATTTCATCCTCTACATTGATAGGTGTATCATTATTAAACAAAATTACAAAAATTCATGCAGTTTCAAAAATCTTCTTGAGAAAGATAAAACAAAAGAGTTTGAATGGAGATTTGAAATATAAAGTACAGAAAAAGGGCATGGTAATCCTATTCTGCTAGTGTACACTCTTTGGAGGTGGCATCATCATCCGAGGAATGGTTCAAGGTAATAGACAATCTTGAGAAACACATACTGTATATATCTATTGATTTGCTTGGTTGCGGCCTTTCTGAAAAGCCTTTATGACATATACAAACTCATATATTTTTCCCAGTTAATCTCTGATTTTATAAAGGTTGTTATAGGCAAAAGGACAACGGCAATAACTCAGTGGAAACAGCTCTTCTTTGTTATTGCGGCATGGATAATGACAGCACATTATTTGAGAAAAATAATACTTGTCTCACCTGAAAAATTGTCAAACGGTCATCTTATACCGGGAAAAAGGGCCAGAACATATAAGGCAATACTCAGTACATCAATTTTAGGAACTCTACTATATAATATAGCGGTATACAAAATTAATATAAAACATAATATAAAACCGAACTTCTATAAAAAGAAAAATTCACAGATGATATAAGTTGGATAAATGTTATGAGCTGCACATAGAGGTTTATCACCAAAGTCACTATATTCAAGTATTGTATGTTTTATACCAAGAAAAATATAAAGTTTGAATTATCTCAAATAGATAACAGTATTATAATATTTGAGGGCAGATTTAATAGAGATTCTTCGGATATAACCAAAGAATATGTAAAGATAAACCTGCTATTGAAACTGTGATAATAGATGATTCCAACAAATATCCTCACATAGAGAACGAAAAGGAATTTTTAAAAGCTTTGAATATATATTCTATAAAGAATGTTTCACGGGAAAACATTTATTTAAAAAGATATTATAGTGGAAATTCGAAAAAGGCAAGGGAAATATATAGCCCTTTTCGGACAAAAATAAAGAACTAGAAATAATAAGAATAAAAATGTTTCACGGGAAACATAAATATAGAAAAGGACAAGCAATTGCTTGAAGGATATTATGACAAAAATTATTTCATTTGCAAATCAAAAAGGTGGTGTAGGTAAACTACTACTGCTGTTAATCTTTCAGCTGCTTTAGCGGAGGCAGGACAAAGTGTTTTGGCAATAGATTTTGATCCACAGGAAATTTATCAAGTGGACTTGGAATAGATAAATTAAATACGGAAAAAGACTATATATGAAGTTATTATAGGTGATGAAGATATAAATGATACCATACTAAATACCGAGGTGGAAAATCTGGATATAATTCCAAGTAATGTAGATTTATCCGGTGCGGAAATTGAGCTTTTGGAACTTGAAGACAGAGAAAGAACTTTGAGAAGAAAAATCAGTGAAATATATAGCAGTATGATTATATATTAATTGACTGTCCACCAAGTTTGAGTCTTCTGACTATAAATGCTTTTATGGCATCTGACAGTGTGATTATTCCTATTCAATGTGAATATTACGCTCTTGAAGGATTAAATCAGATGCTTAGAACAGTAAATCTTATAAGAGAAAGACTGAACTCTACACTTGAAATTGAAGGCATTGTATTTACAATGTACGATGCAAGAAATAACTTAAGCGGACAGGTTATAGAAGGTGTTAAGAGCGTTATATCTGATGAGAATATTTTTGAAACTATAATACCGAGAAATGTTAAATTGGTGGAGGCTCCAGCCTGGCTATGCCAATAACAGAATATGACACTACTTCAACCGGAGCACAGGCATATAGAATGTTGGCATCAGAAGTACTAAGTAAAAGGGGAGGTAAAAATGGCAAAGAGAATGGCATCTTGGAAAGGGAGCTGATGCTCTTCTTAGAAATATCAACGGAACCAAAGCGGCTATTGACGAAACAACTGACAGAAACATAGAAGAAGATGCAGGTAAAGGCGCTGGTGAGTTAATGGTGAAAATCTCATTGGTAGAGCCGAACAGAAATCAGCCCAGAAAGATGTTTGATAAGGAAAGCCTTGATGAACTTGCAAATTCGGTAAAACAATATGAGTATTACAGCCTATATTGGTGAAAAAGTAGGTAACAGATATGAAATAGTTGCAGGTGAAAGAAGGTGGAGAGCCGCACAGGCGGCAGGACTTTCAGAAGTTCCGGTAGTTGTCAGAGATTATGATGAGCAAAAAAGCTAAGGAAATTGCTATTATAGAGAATATTCAGAGGACGGATTTGAACCCTCATTGAAGAAGCTTTTGGCATATAAAAAGTTTGATTGAGGAATATAATTTGACTCGTGAAGAATTATCGGATAAGGTGGCAAAAACCGCTCTACTATTACCAATTCTCTAAGACTTTTTAAAACTCAGTAAAAATATACAGCAGTATATGATAGACGGGCAGATCTCTTCAGACATGCAAGAGCTTTGTTAAGTCTTGAGGATGAAGGAAAAAGAGAATTGCTTGCTCTGGATATAATTAAGAGAAGTCTCAGTGTAAGAGATACTGAAAAAGCTGCAAAAGGCTTTATCAAAAAGAAAAAGGTGGATCTTGAAGAGTTAAGTAAGGGGGATGATGATACTGCAAGAGATTTATCTTTATTTTATAAGGAGTATGAAGACAGTATTCGGGGAGTTCTTGGAACAAAGGTGCATATAAACCAGAAAGATAAAAATAAAGAAGAATAGAAATAGAATATTATTCTCAAGTAGAACTTGATAGAATAATGGATATTTTTAAGACATTAGGATAAAAAGATGATAAATTTGACAATTGATAATAGAGTTTTGTTTTGGCTTTATCCTGGTGGTGGCTATTTTTAACTTTATATTATTTATATCTATGGTAAAACATAGAGTAAAAGTACAGAAGACTTTTTCAAGAGTTATGATAATTTTTATGGCGGGTAAATCTGCAAAGAATCTTGAGGATATTATAATTTTGCTTAGAAAAGATATCCGCAGTTTAAAAAGTGAAAGCAGATTAAACAGAGATGCCATAAGAGAGCTGAACAGACTTGAAAGAAACTGTCTGCAAAAATGGGAATATTGAAATATGACGCATTTGAAGGATGGGTGGTAAATTAAGTTTTGCACTCTGCCTTTTGGATTACAGAAATTCGGATATATAATAAAACAGTATTCACTCCAGAGAGACTACTTTTAATTATATAAAAATAGTTGAAAACGGTCAGACAGATCAGTACTACAGATGAAGAAAAAAATAGTATTGGAGCAGGCTTTGGGCTATAGAGAAAGATAAAAATACGGCTATGAAAATCAAATTTCATAGCCGTATTTTATATATTAATTTATTTAATCTTTTACTTATCTCAGGGTCCGATAATAGCTGCAACAGCAATTTTTATTGCATCTCCTATTAAGAACGGTACCACACATAATAATAGTGAAGCTATAAAGCCTTTTTCCCTGTTGTAATGAAAACCACATTGTACCAAGGAAATAACAAATTCCAAGTCCGATTATCATCCCTATAATATCAAAGGCAATACCCTTCTTTAAATGAATAAAAACTGAACTTGCATATACTGTAAATAAAAATCCTATAATATACCCACCTGTAGGTCCAAGTACTTTTCCGATACCGCCCCAGATATCCTCGAAAAAACAGGCAAAAGCTGAATATACCAAGTAATAAAAAGATAACTACCGATATAAGAGCTTTCACAGGTTCAAGTACATATGCGGTCAGATAGATTGCAAGTACACCTAAAGAAATAGGTACCGGACTTATAAATATAGGGTACGGAAATAGGTGATAAAAATACATAGTATGGCTGTCATAAGCGATACTATGCCATATTTTCTTTTATTGTAATAGTTCTTTGCCATAAAAATCTCCTACTATAAAAATAAAATACAAGAAAAATGATATTATAAAAGTAAATAATTGTCAACCTAAAATATAACAAAGTTAACAATTTAAACAAAAGCCTATTTAATAAAATGATTAATATTGAAAAATGTTCGTACACCAAAGTAAAGATGAATATTGATTTGATAAAAACTTTCAGTATTATATAAATGCAAGAATAGAAAATCATCATAAAAAGATTATATGATTATTTGTAAAAACTTCGGATAAAATATTTGAGGTTTTTTTATAAATAATGCTATTTGCCAAAATTTATGAATGGGAAAAAGAAAAGCATAGAATTCATTTCTTTAAAATGTTATGCTATATAAGTAAAGAAGTGTTTTAAAGGGTTACATATTATATAAAAATCTTGTGGAAATGTAGCTCTTTATTTAATGCAAAAAGACTCGGTATTTAGACTTGGTGATCGAAAAAATATGGAGTGATAAGAGAAAAATTATGGAGTGTATTTTGTTTAGAATTAGTAAAAGAGTAAATATTCTATTGTTTACACTGGTAACAATTCTGTTTTTTTGATGTCGAAATTTTTCGCCATTGAAACATTGGCAACCGGTGGTGGAACTTCAGCCACTACGAATATATCGTATGTGGAGGAATCCAGACCACTCTCTTCCGGAAAGCCGGAATCGTATTATTTGAATGTAACCGTGCCAAGTGATACTTATACGGGAACCGTATTCACATAATATATTTAAAAAAGAAGTGAGTCTCAATCAGCCAAGAGTAACTGATGTCTCGAGCTCTCTACGATAAAGATGTGTCTGTGACAAATGATGCTACATATTGGAAGATAAAGGTGACATATAATATACTTGCACCTGGACCGATGGTATCGAATCCTTTCAGAGCAACTATGATAAACGGTAAGTTTGCAAATGGTGAAACAGCTACTATAGAGACAAGACTTTTTACAAAGGATGATGTAGAGCTTGCAAATAACACAAAGCAAATTACTGCGGAAACCTACGTTATGGGTATAAACAGTCAGGACAATGGTACTATCAATGGATGGACTAGGGGTGGTTCAGACACAAGTGTGGCAGTATCAGATGATGAGACGGATGCAAGCCATACTCATATAAAGAACGGATTTACAGATACCTGGTATTCATATGCACAAAACGGTACAAAGCATGTACATGATACAGAGATAAATGGTAATACTATGGTGTGGACAGAAGAAAGAAAAGAACTGTTTTGACCTTACCGTCAAGCATAGTATGGGATCCAAGTCTGCCTGATAATGCAAACTGGACCTATGACCCTGTGGCTCACACAATTACACAGGATGTAATTATGAATCCGGGTGCATTAAGCTATTTATTAAAGTTTACTGCAAAGCATAACGGTACACAGAGTGTAAATGGAACAAATAATACTACGGTTTATATACCACAGACCAACTATCTTATAAAATGATGACGGTACTGTGGATATGAGTACAGAAAGAAAGTCAAAAGTTTATAAATATTACCGGTATGTACCTAAGCTTTATATGTATAAGAGAAATATATTACCTGAGGTAACAGAGAACGGTCAGACAAATGCAGTTGCTTTAGGTGACAGATATTTTCATTTAGGTGCTAACGGCGGTAAGGATAAATGGATAATCAATGTAGCACAGTACTGGGGTGCAACTCCGGTAACTGGATCCACAACAAAGTTTAAGTCTATAAAAGATGTACCAAGTGTCAATATAGATTTTACAGGTTATGGTATCAGAGTCTGGGAAGACAGATTTGATGCGGCAAACCTGGCGAAGCTGAATCACAATAAGCTGATAGGAATCAATGATGATGACAGCGAAGAGGTGATTGCTACAAATATAAACTATACTCCGGCAACAAATACAAATGAATTTTACGCATGGAATACAGAGCATAGTATGACAGCCAAGCATTATAAAGCTATCAGACTCGATTTTGATGATGAGATAACCATATCAGGTTATGATGAGAATGCTCTCGGACTTTTTGTAGAGTCTAAGCTTACAGCTCCCGTTATCACAACTATAGAAAACAAATTTGCAATAAATCAGAACTATACAGTGTATAATAGGGCATATGCTTTATCAAATACGGGTTCTGTGATAAGAGAAACTGTTATAAGAAGACATTATAAGAATGATGCCGCAAATATAAGACTTGATAAACATTCACAAAATATTAATGGAAATCCGTCTGTTACAAATGCACAGCTTGGTGATACTATACGTTACCATGTAGTGCCGACATATTATTCATTCCTCGGAGCTGAAAGAACTGTACAGAATGGAAAGTTGATATTTTTGGTAGATCCGGAGCTTGAGTTTGACAGTGCATTACATCATTCATATCAGGCATCATATAGATTTACTCTAAATACCACACCACAGAGAGTGGACAATTATAAGGGTACAGGTAAGACTGCTTATGTATTTAGCCTTGATAACTTCACATTACCACAAACGGATAGTGATTTTTGGGGATTGGACAGATTGTATATAGACTTTAAACCGACCACCAGCCTTGAAGAAGGTGAACATACTATGGAAGCATTTCTTAGCTGGGATAACAATTCAAGTGATGCAAACGGAAATGATCCTAATACGGTATATTCAAGTGCCACTACAGATTTCCTTGATAAGTACGATGCTAATAATAACGGAAGTACTACGGACAGACTTTCATACCAGAGCTTTAAGTTTAACTTTATTCCGCCAAGGGCAGTTATCTTAACAAAGAAGCAAAAGCTTACTACAGAGACAAATTATAACAGTGCTATCAATGCGGAGAGCGGCGATATAGTAGAATATAAATTATCAGCATGGAATAACTCCATTGACAATGCAGAGAACTCAATGTAATGGATATATTCCCATATGAAAACGATATGAAATAGTAAAAGACGAGCACGGCAACTATGTAGCCAGAGGCTCAAAGATGTATCCTGTTTTGCAAGGTCCGGTAACTGCACCTGCAGGATATAGCAGTTTACTATTCTACTGATGCACCTGCAGGAACTATTGAAGCCAATGCGGCAGCCAACTGGGTGCAGGCAGGAGCAATCACAGACTGGTCAAGCGTTACTATGTTTAAGGCTGTGATGAATAATTCTATCAGTTGATTCCGGGAAGTACAGATGTATTCACTTTGATAGAGTGAAGATGCACGAGACAAAAGGAACTTGAAGCAGGTTCAAGTAAACAACTCAGTAGCATCATGGTATGGAAACAATCTAAACGGTGCCTCAGAGTCACTTATCTCAAAGGTTACTATAAACAAATACATCAGCATGGTAAGGCATACATGATGTAGATGAAAAACGGAAGCTTCAATACAGGAGATATTAGCGGCAAACAGACCTGTAAGACTTGTAAAGGTAGACAGCGGTGTTGAGACTGTTATAGATACAATACTTACAGATAATGACGGAAACTATACATTTTAAAGACAAGAGATAAGTACGGAGGGTGATTATATATATATAGAGACCTTGCCGGGAGATATTATCAGACCTTTAAATGCAAGTACGTAACATTGATAGAAAATGACTTTACCAATACAGTAAGTCTTCCGTCAAAGATGAAGGAAAATCGGTACCTGTACCGAATGTAAACTAGGTCAGAACTGATGTTCCTCTTACAGAACAAATACAAGTAAAATAAAGAACTTGGGACTTAAGTCTGTATATACAAATCTTGTTGTAAAAACATATAAAGAGGGAGGATAATACCGAACTTTCACCGACAGTAACAACAAGACAGCCAAACGGTACACCATATACAACAGCCCCTGTAACAGATAACTCTATGAGGCGGAGACTCCTCTTCCAACAAATGCAAACGGAGTATGGACTGACAGATACCACAGTAACTTACTACTATGTAAGAAAGGCTGCAGGAGATGTGACCATACATCACTATGAGGAGAACTCTACAACAGAGCTTGCAACCACGGTAGTACAACCGAGCAAATAAGCTTTGGACTGGCATACACTACAAGTGAAGAGACAATAAATAATTATGAGTTGGTAGCCCAACCGGCAAATAAGAACGGAACCTTCACAGTGGCACCACAGACAGTGGATTACTACTATAGAAGAAAAGAATGCAGGAAATATAACAGTTAAGTACTTGAAGTAGGTAGCAATGCCCAGCTACATGCGGATAAGATACTTGACGGAACAAAGAAAGCTTGACTCCCATATTCAGAGAGTGCAGAGACTATAGTAAACTATGATCTGGATACTACAAATCTTCCGACAAATGATAACGGAGTATACTACAGCACCGATAACCATAACTTATTACTATAAGAGAAAGGATGCAGGAAATGTAGTAGCAAAGTATGTGGAGCAGGGAACCAATATAGCCCTTACAGCAGATGGGACCCAAAACGGAGCAGGAAAGCTTGGACTCCCATATACTACAGTAGCAAAAACGGTAGCAAACTATGAGTTGACAGCAAAATCCTGCAAATGCGACAGGAACATTTACTACAACAGAGCAGACAGTAACCTATGTATATAGAAGAAAGAATGCTGCAAATGTAATAGTAAAGCATCTGGAGCAGGGAACTAATGCGGTGCTTTATCCCTAATGAGTTGTTGGACGGAACAGGAAAAACTTGGATTACCGTACACAACACAGGCAAGAACAACGGCACAGCTCCAAACTATGAATTGGTAGCGGGAGTTCCTGCATCGGTAACGGGAAGCTATAGAGCAGGCAACACTTGTAGAGATAATATATCTTTATAAGAGACAGGATGCAGGTGATGTAACGGCAACCTATGTAGATGATATAACAGGCGATGTACTTCACGCCCTCGAGGTACAAAGCGGTACAAATAAGCTTGGATTACCTTATGACACAGACCAAAAGACATTTGCAAACTATAATCTTATAGCGGTACCTGCAAACAAGAGTGGAACATTTACTACAACTCCTGTATTAGTAGAGTACAAATATAAGCGTGGAGATGCTGCAAATGTAAGAGTAAAGCATATAAATGCAATAACAGGAGTAAGCCTTGCACCTGATGAAGTATTAAGCGGAACAGGAAGACTGGACTTACTTATACAACAGCGGCAAAAACGGCAGCAGATTTGCCAAACTATGAGCTTGTCGGCGGTATGCCTGCAAAATGCAACAGGAACATACCAAACAGGAGCAGAGATAGTAGTAACCTATCGTTATCAGAGAGAATACAGGAAATGTAATAGCAACATATACTGATGAAGCTGACGGAAGCGCACTTCATGCCCCTGTAGGACAAAGCGGAGACGGAATGCTCGGACTCCCATATGATACGGAGGTAAAGACCTTTGCAGACTATGATTTAGTATCAGTACCTGCAAATAAGTCAGGCACTTTCTCAAATACAAATGTAACGGTATCATATGTATACAGAAGAAGAGATGCCGGAGATGTAACTGTAAATCATATAGAGGTTGGAACAGGTAATGTATTATATGCCTCTACAATACTTAACGGTACAAGAAAACTTGGCTACCATACAGTACAAATAGTGAAAACATAAATCTATACGATCTTATAACAGTACCTGCAAAATGCAACAGGAGTGTTTAGTGTAGGAGCCCAGACAGTAAACTACGAGTATGCAAGAAAGAATGCGAGATGTAACAGTACATCATATATCAAAGTATGACGGAAGTGATCTTATAGCAAATGAAGTACTTGACGGAAGCAGAGCTTGGTCTTGCCTACAGCACAAGTATGGCTACAATGACGACTATGAGATATTTAGCCTACCTGCAAATGCAAAACAGAGTATATACAACTTCAAGCCAGAATGTAACTTATGTATATAAGAGAAAGGATGGAGGTGAAGTAAAAGCCGTATATGTAGATGAGGCGGGAGTAGAGCTTGCAAATGCTGAGAATATATCGAGATGGAAAAATGCAGGCCTCCCATATACAACAACAGCAAAAGCAATAGCTCACTATGAACTTATAAGTATGCCTGCAAATGCAAGCGGAGTAATAACATCAAGTCCACAGACAGTAACTTATACATATAGAAGAAAGAACGGAGGAAACGTCAAAGTATTCTATGTGGATGAGGAAAGCGGAGAAGACTTGGTTTCACCAAAGGTAATAGACGGAGCAGGAAAGCTTGGTCTTAACTACAACAGATGTAGAAACAATAGAAAACCTGGATCTAATCAGTATGCCTGCAAATGCAAGCGGAGTATTTACTGAGGATGAGCAAACAGTAGTGTATGTATATAGAAGAAAGAATGCCGGAAATGTAACATCATTATGTAGATCCTGCAGGGAAGAAGCTTAAGTGCGGATGATGTATTAAACGGAAGCAGAAAGCTCGGCTTACCATACAGTACAAGTGCAATAGAGATAAACAGCTATCATTCTTAAGATCGGAAGGAAATACGGACGGAATCTTTTAGAGTGGATGATCGGGAAGTAACCTATGTATACTTAAAAGGATCCAAGTGTAATCATAATACTGAACCCCTCTGATACCTGCAACCCCAAGCAATGTAACAATACCGGGTGACAGAAACAATGATTACATCATAAGACCGAACAGAGCGACACCTTCAACAGCAACAAGATCAAATGCAGGAAGAGGGGAAGCGGAAGTTCCGGAGGAAAGCTCAAATGCAAGTATAAGAGCTGAAAGAGTGGTACAGCTTATAGACTCGGGGAATAAAGAAAGAGAATCACGAGTTAAACCTATAGAAACTCCAAATGCACAGCCTGCAAACGTAGACAGACAGGTTGTCGCAAAAGGAAGTGCGGTAGGAAGAGAGAAGCTGCCTGTACCGAAGACAGAAGACAGAAACAATATATATATTTATCTGTTGATGCTTACATTATCTTTGACGGCCTTTGCAAAGGTAAAGAATAAGGAAGACTAAATCTTTTAAATAAGTCCCGGCTGAAAGGTCGGGACTTATTGTTACATTATAAGAAAATAGTCAGATTTGTCACCGGTAAATACAATTGACAATACAGATTTATTTTAGTACCGACTTCGTCGTTTCTCTCAAAAACCTAGTACTCTAGGTATCCAAGAGCATGCAGTTTTGAAAGAAATTGTCGACTTCAGCTTTGGTTAAATAGAGGGCATCAAGGTTACTAAAACCAACCAGTTTTTTAACCTTTTCGTTAACGGCCTGGTCTCTTGATATATTTATATATGTATTATCACCTTTATTTACCACCCTAAAAATCACGCATAAAGTTAATTAAGTCATAAGAGTTTATTTTTATTTTTGAAGCACTTGATTTCTAATACTCTTAAAAGAAACAAGCTAAGGTAGCATATCAAAAAATGCCCATAGATTGTTTCTTTTTTCTGTAAATAAACAGGCCTAGCATCCAGGTATGATTTTGTAAGTCTAAAAGATTCCTCGATTTTCCATAGGCTATGGTATGTTTTATATACCTGTAATGGCTCCATATCTATCTCGGATGTCACTAAAAGATTATATCACTGCATATTTAAGATCTTCATCAATCTTAGATTTATTTAAATCTATTATAGGCTTTTATTGTCTTGCCTGTGCTATCTTTAGTTATAATGTCTACATATTTAGCACAATCTCCAAGTTCATCTTTAGCGATATTTTTTTGTATGTAGAAAAACTTTGAAGCTTTATCGACCATTTTCATTATTTCAAAGCTTTTGTTTCTTTTGCAAGGTTAGGATTATAAGAGACGATACGCTTTTCTTTTACAGAAAACCTTGTAACACTCTCTTTTCCTGTTTCGGATCAATCTCTTTAAAAACTGTAATCAAAAGCTGTCAATACAGGATTTAAGACGAAAAAGATATATTACCTCTTTCATCAGTGTAATTAGAAAAAGATATTTGTATCATTCTCAAGTAGAACCCATTTCTTTTTCCTTTTCACTTAGATTCTTACCATGTATTGATTTTGAAAATATATAGCCGTCACTGGCTTCTTTAACTGCAGCATAAATATTTCTTGCACAATTAAGTCCTTTATCAGCCACACGAATTGTCTTGCTCGATACGTTGTGTCGTTGCTTCATTTCTTCAATAACTTTTCTAATATATGGCTTTTCCGATTCATTTCCGGATACATTTGCATGGAGACAGGTACTAGATCAGCATCTAAAAGTAAAGCCTGTCCTATTATCGGAGAGTGCCTATTCTCTTTTGAAGGTCCCTTTGCTTGTCATCGCTAGGAAGATCAATTTCAAAGTAATAATTAGTACAATCGAAAAATACATTGCTTAAATCTCTTTTAAAATACTTTTCATAAGAGTGATTAAACAAATCAATGTACTTCTTATAAGACTCTCCTATGAAAGAACACCCGTCATATACTTGGTCTTCAGAGATTGTAGAGCTGCCGTAAATGTATGGAAAGACATGAGAGGCTGTCTTTGACTTAGAGCATGGTGATATAACCCTTGCATAAATAAGTTGTGTAATTAAGTCAAATACAGAGAACTGAAAACGCATTTGAGAAGCAAGTATATCAATAGTTTCCTTAACATCAAGCTCATCAATCAATGAGTAGAGCAAGAAGTGTCCTATATTAAGTTCAACAGGAGTGGAAAATGCACGAGGACAGGGATTCTTCAGAAAGAACTTTTGTTCTATTCTCATTTTGCTCTTTTACATAGTCGCTGTAAAATTTAACAGGATCGGAATCTCACCGAAATCAAATCCTCAACATAACCAAAAGATTTTACATTTTTTGTTCTTGGTTGCTTTTTATCCTTATCCCAAAATGATTCATACATCTGAAGATAAGTACCTTTTTTCTTCTTTTCTTTTCTCAAAAAATAAGCCATAAACACCTCTAAAAAGTAAAAGTACTATGAAGTACTATGATTATAACATACTTATATTTCAAATTTTTGAAATATTTTTTTATGTCAGAAAAAGACCTTTAAAAATAAGGGGATTTAAAAAGAATTGCATAAAACTAAATAGCTTTGTTAGAAATTTAAAACGTCGGAACTTTCATAGTACTTCGACGGAAGACGGGAAACAATATATATATTTATCTGTTGATGCTTACATTATCTTTGACGGCCTTTGCAAAGGTAAAGAATAAGGAAGACTAAATCTTTTAAATAAGTCCCGGCTGAAAGGTCGGGACTTATTGTTACATTGTAAGAAAATAGTCAGATTTGTCACCGGTAAATACAATTGACAATACAGATTTATTTTAGTAGAATTAAATACTGTGTAAGTAGGCGATGATATTTGCACATACAGTGAATAGGCGATGATGTTCACTAAAACAAAAATGTAAAAGCAACCAATAAAAAGGAGGAAAAAGAATGCCAACATTTAACCAGTTAGTTAGAAAAAGGCAGACAGACTTCAGTTAAAAAGTCTACAGCTCCTGCTCTTCAGAAGGGATTCAACTCACTTCACAGAAGTCAACCGATATCTCTTCACCACAGAAAAGAGGAGTTTGTACAGCTGTTAAGACTGCAACACCTAGAAGCCTAACTCAGCGCTTCGTAAGATTGCCAGAGTTCGTCTTTCTAACGGAATCGAAGTAACAAGCTATATCCCGGAGAGGGACATAACCTTCGGGGAGCATAGCGTTGTGCTTATCCGTGGAGGTAGAGTAAAGGACTTGCCTGGTACAAGATACCATATTATTCGTGGTACTTTAGATACTGCAGGTGTCGCTAACAGAAAAACAGGCCCGTTCAAAGTACGGTGCTAAGAGACCAAAAAGATAAGAAATAAGAAAAAGCTAGTCTTTAAAAAGGAAGCAAAGCTTTCAAATTAGATAGTGCCGATTTTTGTTGGTTGCAAAAAATATAGGCACGAGGACGCAAAAAAGCGAGTACACGAGATCTAATTAAATATTAAGGAGGGAAGAAAACGTGCCACGTAAAGGACATACACTAAAAGAGATGTATTAGCAGATCCTTTATACAATAACAAGGTAGTTACAAAGCTTGTAAATACTATCATGTTAGACGGTAAAAAGGGTGTTGCACAGAAGATTGTGTACGGAGCATTTGATAAGGTTTCCGATAAGACAGGAAAAGGATCCTGTAGAGGTTTTTGAGGAAGCTATGAACAATATCATGCCTGTACTTGAGGTAAAGCAGAAGAATCGGTGGAGCTACATATCGGGGTTCCTATCGAGGTAAGACACGAGAGAAGACAAAGCTCTTGCTCTTAGATGAGCTTACATTCTTTTCAAGAAAAAGAGGCGAGAAGACACAGATCGATCGTCTTGCAAATGAGATAATGGATGCAGCAAACAACACAGGTGCTGCAGTGAAGAGAAAAAGAAGATATGCATAAGATGGCAGAGGCTAATAAGGCATTTGCTCATTATAGATTCTAATAGGAGAAACCAATTGGCTGGAAGAGAATATCCTTTAGAGAACCAGAAATATTGGTATCATGGCTCATATAGATGCCGGTAAAAACCACACTTACTGAGCGTATCCTATATTATACTGGTGTAAATTATAAGATCAGTGATACCCATGAGGGTACCGCTACAATGGACTGGATGGAGCAGGAGGCAGAGAGAGGTATTACAATTACTTCAGCTGCCTACAACTTGCCACTGGACATTACAGGAATTTAACAAAAGTAAAGCCGGGTGAGAAGGAAAAATCGTATAAATATTATCGATACTCCGGGACACGTTGACTTTACAGTAGAGGTAGAGATCACTTCGTGTACTCGACGGTGCTGTGGGTGTATTCTCTGCAAAAGAAGGTGTTGAGCCACAGTCTGAGAATGTATGGAGACAGGCGGATACATATCATGTACCTAGAATGGCATTCATCAATAAGATGGACGTTATGGGTGCTGATTATTATGCAGCTGTAGAGCAGATTCATACAAGACTTGGTAGAAAACACAATCATGCTTCAGATTCCTATCGGAAAAGAAGATGATTTCAAGGGAATTGTAGATCTTTTTCGAAATGAAAAGCTTATATTTACAATGACGACAAGGGTGATGACATATCTATCGTTGATATACACGATGAGGGTAAAAGACGAAGCTGAGTTATACCATGGGGAACTTGTTGAAAAGATTTGTGAGCTTGATGACGAACTTACTATGATGTACCTTGAGGGTGAGGAGCCTTCAGTAGAACAGCTTTAAGGCTGCACTCAGAAAGGGAACTTGTGAGAACAGGGCAATCCTGCATGTTGCGGTACAGCTTATCGTAACAAAGGTATTCAGAAGCTTATTGATGCTATAGTTGAATTCATGCCTGCACCGACAGATATCCCTGCAATTAAGGGTGTTGACCTTGACGGTAATGAAATTGAGAGACATTCATCAGATGAGGAGCCTTTCTCAGCTTTGGCATTTAAGATTATGACAGATCCTTTTCGTGGAAAGTTGGCATATTTCAGAGTTTACTCGAGAACACTTAACAGTGGTTCATATGTACTCAACGCTACAAAGGGTAAGAAGGAGAGAGTCGGTCGTATCCTTCAGATGCATGCAAACAAGAGAACAGAAATTGACAAGGTTTACTCAGAGATATCGCAGCTGCTGTAGGGATTTAAGCTTACAACAACAGGTGATACAATCTGTGACGAACAGCATCCTGTAATCCTTGAGTCAATGGAATTCCCCGAGCCGGTTATCGATATCGCTATCGAGCCTAAGACAAAAGGCAGGTCGGGCAAAGATGATCGATGCACTTGCTAAAGCTTGCTGAGGAAGATCCAACATTCAGAGTTAAGACAGATACTGAAACAGGACAGACCATTATATCGGTATGGGTGAGCTTCACCTTGAGATTATCGTAGACAGACTTCTTAGAGAGTTTAATGTAGAAGCAAATGTAGGTGCACCACAGGTTGCTTATAAGGAAACATTTACTAAGGCTGTTGACGTTGATTCCAAGTATGCAAGACAGTCGTGGACGTGGTCAGTACGGTCACTGTAAAGTTAAGTTTGAACCGATGGATCCGAACGGAGAAGAGACATTCAAGTTCGAGTCAACCGTTGTCGGTGGTGCTATTCTAATGAATATATACCCTGCAGTCGGCGAAGGTATCGAGGAGGCTACAAAAGTCGGGTATCCTGGAGGATTCCCGGTACTCGGTGTACATGCAAATGTATATGACGGTTCATACCATGAAGTCGATTCATCAGAAATGGCATTCCATATAGCAGGTTCTATGGCATTCAAGGATGCTATGAGCAAGGTCGTGCTGTACTTCTTGAGCCTATCATGAAGGTCGAAGTAACAATGCCCGAGGAGTACATGGGTGATGTTATCGGTGATATCAACTCAAGAAGAGGTCGTATAGAGGGTATGGAGGATATCCCAAGCGGTAAGCAGGTAAAATGCATTTGTTCCGCTTTCAGAGATGTTCGGTTACTCAACAGACCTTCGTTCAAGAACTCGGGGTCGTGAAACTACTCTATGTTCTTTGAAAAATATGAGCAGGTTCCAAAGTCTGTTCAAGAAAAAGTTCTTAATGATAAGAAATCTTAAAAACCCCGGTTGAGTAAGTTTTATTAACTTGCTAAAATCTTAGTTAATACTATATAATAAAACAAAAATTTACTATTAATTTTAGGGTTTAATTCAAGGAGAATTAACAATGGCAAAGTCAAAATTTGATAGAACAAAACCTCATGCTAACATTGGTACAATCGGACACGTAGATCACGGTAAAAACAACTCTTACAGCAGCTATCTCAAAAGGTTCTTGCTACAAGATTACCTTCAGAGACAAAACAAGATCGTTGATTTCGATAAGATCGACAAGGCTCCCGAGGAGAAAGAGAGAGGTATCATAATCTCAACATCTCATATCGAGTATGAGACAGAGAGAGACACTATGCACACGTTGACTGTCCTGGACACGCTGACTATGTAAAGAACATGATCACAGGTGCTGCACAGATGGACGGAGCTATCCTTGTAGTTGCTGCTACAGACGGTGTTATGGCTCAGACAAGAGAGCATATCCTTCTTTCAAGACAGGTAGGTGTTCCATATATCGTTGTATTCATGAACAAGTGTGATATGGTTGACGATGAGGAGCTTCTTGAGCTCGTAGAGATGGAGATCAGAGATCTTCTTAACGAGTATGAGTTCCTAGTGATGATACACCTATCGTTCGGTGGTTCAGCTCTTAAGGCTCTTGAGGATCCAAACGGTGAGTGGGGTGATAAGATCATGACACTTATGGATTCTGTTGACAGCTACATTCACGATCCCGAGAGAGAGACAGATAAGCCATTCCTTATGCCTGTTGAGGACGTATTTACAATCACAGGTCGTGGTACAGTTGCTACAGGTAGAGTAGAGAGAGGTACACTTAACCTTAACGATACAGTAGAGATTCTTGGTATCCATGAGGATAAGAAGTCAACTGTTGTTACAGGTATCGAGATGTTCAGAAAGCTTCTTGATCAGGCTCAGGCCGGAGATAACATCGGTGCACTTCTTAGAGGTGTTCAGAGAACAGAGATCGAAAGAGGTCGAGTTCTTGCTAAACCGGGTTCAGTAACTTGCCATAAGAAGTTTACAGCTCGGGTTTACGTTCTTACAAAGGACGAGGGTGGACGTCATACACCATTCTTCAACAACTATCGTCCACAGTTCTACTTCAGAACAACAGATATTACAGGTGTTTGTAACCTTCCTGCAGGTACAGAAATGTGCATGCCTGGTGACAACGTAGAGATGACTATCGAGCTTATCCATCCTGTTGCTTGCGAGCAGGGTCTTAGATTCGCTATCCGTGAGGGTGGTAGAACAGTAGGTTCGGTAGAGTTGCATCTATCATCGAGTAATTAAAAATAGAACAAAGGGTATTATATCGGTTATACAGTGATGTATCGGGGGATGGTACTAGGTAATCTATAATACCTGCGTATAAAAAAGGGACTCCCGAAGGAGTCCTTTTTTGTTTAAATATTTATTTTACCATGCAGCCATACATTGCCTTTAAAACGTCGTCCTATTCGGGCTTCGCCCTGTAAATCATCCTTTTTATAGCTACCGTAAATATAATATCACCGGATTCTATTTTTAAAAGCAAAAACACTTTCTCCGGTAATGGAATTTTCTTCCCGACTTATATCCAAAAATATTGCCTATAATACTGTACATATCGGTTTCCATACCGAAGGGCATAAAGAGAGTATCCACTATACTGTAGAGGTCTTCATTTTGTATTCTTGTATTTAAAGTAGTGTAAGTGATCAAATCATCGGTGGATAAGGTATCTATAGCGTCTTCATCCCCCAGTTTTGCTGCTTCTATAAGCATATTTCTGTTCATAAGCTTCTGCTTTGAGATTTCCATCTGTGCCAAGGTCTTTTTTATCGGTAATAATATTTTTCCGTCTGCGCAGAATCCGTAAAGAACGGTTGACTTTATTCTTGTACTTATATTGTCCAGATAGTCAAAACTGTTTGAAAGTCTGAATATCAAAGACATACCGAGTCTGTTATCATCAATCATACCTGAATAAACAGTACTGTCTATATGTCTTTCAATGCTGCATTTGGCAGTAGAACTGACAGCAGTATCTTTGATATAGGGAAAATAACCTTCTCTGACAAAGATACCCAGATTTTCGAGATAACCGAATATACAAAGTCCGAGTGAAGGAGAGATATTCTTTCGTATCTCCCAGAGTCTTTCTTTTTCAGTAGTGACTATAATCTTTGCGGATGCTATATTTTCTCTCTGAATCTTATCCAGAAGTTCCCTGACTTCCGTCTTCTTTTTATACATTGAGAAACCTATGCTTCTTATATAATTTTGCATTATATTCCCTCTTTTCTACAGGGATTTTCTTATTTCATTTCTTTTTCACCTGCAAACCATTCACGTTTTTCTATATCGGTTTCGTGTATAAGTCTCGGTACTCTTGAAGGTTTTTCATCTTTTAATGCCACATATACCAGATATGCCGTATTTACAAGAGATCTGTGACCTGTCGCAAGGTCCTCAACATAGCTGTTTACTCTGACTTCCATGGTGCTGTTGCCTACATGAGTTACATTGGAAATAAGAATGGCAATATCGCCAAGGTGCAAGGGCTTGGCAAAATGTATATTATCTATGGCAACTGTGGAAACAGGCATATTGCAATGTCTCTTTGCTGCAAGAGCGCTCTGTAAGGTCTATCCATGAGAGCAGATCTCTCCAAAAAGTCTGCCTGCCGCATTTAAATATCTCGGGCTGACTTGATAGGCCTGCTCACATGCCGATTCTTTTACGGTTTTTGTAATATCTCCGGGTTTTATACCGTCATTCCATGGTGAAAGATTTTGAATCATATCATCAGTTATATTTTCCATATTTACTCCTGTCTCAAAATTTATAGGCTTTTAATTTATAATAAATTTATTATAAACTAAAAGCCTATACTTACTCTATCTGATTTATTTAATTTTTCTTTATCATTTTTCTTTTTCAATAATCGACTCTATAACCGGAACCATGAAAATAGCTACGATACCGCCGGCAAAAGCCGTTATTGTAAAAGATTCAATCCCTTATAAACAATACCTACATTTAAAAGCTACCGATGAATGTATAAAACCTGCTATAAGCCCTGCTATAATACCGAACTCTCCGGCAATAGGCGCCAGGGTGGTGGAAAGAAGGAGGGTAAGTGTAGGTGCCGGATCGTTAATATACCATTGTTTTAAGAATGCCGAGAAGCATACACCCACCATTATAGGTAGGATATTTCTCATATGCTTACCTGCCGGAGAAAATCCTACTATTGTAAATATAGATCCGATAGTAGGTCCGTTTAAATCACCTTTGTAAGTAAAACAAATAAAGTGGCAATGATTCCGTTTGCAGCCATATTAAAGATATATACGGCATCCGAGTATTCATGGTTATAAGTACCATGTACGCCGGTTTCTTTTAAAAGATTAAAGTATGAAGGTATCAGCTTTTTGCCGTCAAGTATTATCGCAAGTATTATCATGTATAGAAAACAGCACAAACAATGCAACCGCAAAAAAAGCGGAGTATGTGATCTGTCCCAGATAAGTCTTGTTTCAATATCTATACCGAAAGAACGGAATATGGATACGAGCACGGTAGCTATA